>ERZ809497.15-NODE-15-length-16725-cov-5.736653_pt1 | contig 16725 bp, 9 predicted proteins | sample MGYA00521237_ERZ809497 | MGnify/ENA primary metagenome ERZ809497 (study PRJEB31581, sample SAMEA3312976) | metagenome | study: EMG produced TPA metagenomics assembly of the PRJEB8939 data set (Metagenomic analyses of Rumen microbiomes reveals... | reverse complement strand
ACATCTTATATGAAGCTGCCAACAGCCAATAGCCAACAGCCAACAGCCAATGGCCATTACTTCACAATCATCTTCTGGACCTTAACATCATTTCCATTGATGAGGCGGATCATATACACACCCGGAGCCACGTTGAGTTGCTTCTCGTAGCTGCCGCTGAAGCTCTCGCTGCTGAGCACATGGCCAAGCACATCCATCACCTGCACGGTGGCGGTGCCTTCGATGCCGAAGATGCTCAGGTTGCCAGCGCCGTTGATGAAGGCGAAGCTGTCGCCGTCCACGCTGCTGCCGGTGGCAAACACCAAGCGGAAGCGTTGAGCATAGTCGGTCGTCTGGGCGTCGAAGCTGTAGCTCGGGTTGGCGAGCAGGTTCACATCGTTGCCGGTGAGGTTATCGATGAGGTGCAGGTAGCTGAAGCTGACTTCCTGAGAAGTGAAGCTCAGCGTGTAGCTGCCGTTCTTCTCAGCCTTGAAGTTGACAGGGATTTCGCCAGTCTTGCCTTCGGCGTTGACCACAGCGTAGTCCTTGCCTTCCATCGGGATGTAGACCTTGCTGCTGCCTTCACGGAAGCTGAACTTGCCAAGCGTGTTGCCTTCGCCGAAGCGGATGATGGCATTGTCGGTAGCACCCTGTTCACCACGTGTGGTGACGGCTTGAGTGAGATTGATGTTCAGGTTGCCAGGCATGACATTGCCAGCAGGCAGTTCTCTGAAGAAATAGACAGAGCCTGCTTCGGTGGCTTGGTAGAAGACACCTTCCATAGGAGCGATAGCAGCACCAGTAACGGCCTCAAAGCCGTTGCCAGCTGCGTTCATCTTGTAGTAGGCAAGAGGCGTGCCAGTTTCAGTGGCAAGGTAGGCATTGCACACGAACGGGTTGCCAATGAGGTTCCAATCTTGGAAACGGTTTGCCGTAGGTTCGGTATAATATACAGACTTGTTATATTTGCTACCGCTGCCATAGATGCTACCTGTGAAAGTAACCTCCGTGGTTGCTTGGTTGGCATAGAGGTAACCCGTGCCACGGGACATAGAGAGAGAAGATGTATTATTAGCACCATAATTAATCCACTCGGGACGAGCGGTACGGCTCCAGCTGTAGAGGTCGTAAGTACCATTGCGCAGCCCTGTTCCGTCGCTGTTGTTGTTATAAATGTATTTGTCAAAAGGCGGAGCAAACAGCACATAGCCGTTGTTGGTCTCATAGTTTTCTGCACCGTATCCAGTGATGGTCTTCTTCACCGTAGCCGTGATGGTGTTAGTGTTGTCGTGCTGCAACTGACCGCCATTCTCAATGGTGAGGGTAGGTGTGGGCGAGCCTTGGAAGGTAATCTGCTTGGCTGCAGCCACAGTACCATTATTAATGGTGGCGTTGGCCTTGATGATGGCGTTGTCGGTGATGGCAGGCATTTCTTCATCCATCCAGTTGGCAGCAGTAGCCCAGTCGCCAGCGGTGAGGAAGTACTTGGTGTTGTCATCCAAAGTGGTGAATTGTACGGTTGCGCTCTCTTGGGTTGCATCGCAGTTCGGGACCACCTTCACCTCATACTTGGTGCCAGCGGTGAGGTCAGCAAGGTCGGCGGTGGTGGTGGTAGCAGCTTGTTGCTGCCAATCGCCAGCAGGAACGGTAGGAGCTACAATAACATTGTCGATGTGTATGTAGTTGTCTGCATCGCTAGTCGTGGATTCGCCATAGAAGGCAATGTATACGGTCTGTCCAGAATAACTGCTGAGGTTTAAAGTGACATTTTCGCCTGTAGTAGTATTGGCGATGTCATTGTAAACGGCATATATTCCTCCTGTAGTGTTATCATCGTTATCCCACTGGCGAAGAACGGTCCAGGTGGCCATGTCGTCGGTGCTGATCAACACGATGAACTTGTCATCAGTGCCATTGGTTTGTGGAGCAAAAGAAGAAGAACTATAGCAGGTTAATGCCAAGTCGAAGCTAAGACCAGCATTGGCAGGAAGAGTGGTTTCAGGCGTGACCAACCATCTTTGGTTATTTCCATAGATATTAACATAAGCATGATTGTCGAACACCTCATGGTTTGTGCCAAAATACCAACCATAGTTGTCTGAAGTCAGGGTGGCGGTGTTGCCACTCAACTTACCTTGGTACTTTGTCCAATCGGTAGGAATGCTCGTTCCGCTGAAGTTTTCTGACAAGGCTGGAGTGGCGGAGTTGTCAATACCGGCGGCCGTTCTATAATTCACAGTGAATCCATCTTGGCTTTCGCCGTTCCAGGTGACGGTGGCGTTGTGGTGGGTGATGTTGCTGACCACAGGATCCATTGCCGAGCAAGGGGCGATGGTAGTGAAGAAGTTGTCTGTCAAGGCCACCCAAGCACTATGTGTGGTGACACTATTGATAGTGTGGTTGGCGCGCACCCAGATGTAGTATCTCGATTCTTCTCTCAGGCCATCCAACGTGTAAGGATTCTCGGTGGTGGGCAGGGTGGTCACGGTCTTGGTGGCATGAGTTTCTTCTGTAGGTGCTGTAGGAGCATCGTCGGATTGCACATAGTAAAGATCCCAGCTGAGTTCATAGTCGCCGCCGCCGGCAGTCCACACGAGGTCGGCAGTTTGCGAGCCGATGTTGCTGGCAGTGAAGTTGCTCGGGGCAGGAGAGGCACCCAAAGTGGTGAGGTTGATACCCTGGCGGCTCCACGGGCCGTAGTCAGGCTCTGTGGCGGTGCCGCAGTTGGCGCGAATATACAGATAATAGGTGCTCTCTGCGTCAAAGAGCTTGTCCATGCGGTAGGTGCAGGTGGCTCCCGTGGTGAAGTCAACAGTCTCAACCGTGGTCAGGTCGAAGTTGGCGGTGTTGGGGTCGAACGAAGTCTTGCTGTAGGCCACCTGCCAGTTGTGTTGCTCGGTGTCGCCAGCCGTCCAGGTGAGGGTGGCCGAGTGGTTGGTCACTTCGCTCTTGGCAAGGCCGGTAGGTCTGGCGCAAGAGGGGATTTCCTCAACGAAGAAATTGTCCATAAAGGAGCTAGCGCCATATCGGCTCTCACCGCGCAGGATGATGAAGCAGGTGCCGCTCATGCCGATGGGTAGTTCGTAGGTGTACCAACCGGCTTCTATTTCTTGAGGAATCGTTGTTGAACCGGTTGCATCTGAAGTTGAATGAGGACGCGGTATGAAAGCCAGCAAAGTGGCACCTTCAATTTCGCCATCAGTGCTTGCAAACACGCTGATACCCTCTGTGACATAAGTACCATAGGAGCCGTCATTACGGTAGAAATCGATGACAAACTGGTAGTTGGCGTTTGGAAGATTCATTTCAGGAAGACGGAGTTTAACGGTGTTGCCATCTTGCATATCGGGCAGTTGCAACTGATGAGTGCTATTCGTGCCATTGGTGCCGGTATACACTTTGAAGACTTCTGTTCTGTTGCTTACAGATACCAAATGTTCATTCACCCAGCAGGGATGGCTGAAGTCGCCAGCGCTGTAGCTCTCGAATTTTTCACTCCACGGGAAGTCAGTGACAACGGCACATTCGGTGAAGAAGCTCGTCGAAGTAACGGCGCTTTCATGATTGCCTTCGTAAAGGACCTTGATGCGGAAATCATAGGAAGTGCCAGGAGTCAATTCTCCGAGGGTCACCGAAGTGGTGTTGGCGTCAAGGTTATGCCAGCCGGTAGGCCATTCTGCCGTAGAGGTCATCTTGTACTGGTAATAATAGCCGACGATGGTGGCTGTGGTTTCCGGAGCCGTCCAAGTAAGCTCTGCCGTGTTGCTGGTGATGGTGCCTTCGTTGATGGCGGCTATTTTCTGGTAAGGCGTAGGCTGATAGTTGAAGGTCAATTTGGGCAAATAGCCGCTTCTGCTGTAGGTTAACGTACCTGTGGCAGAAGAAGAGTTGTATGAATATGCGCAAGTGTTAGAGACTGAATTATAAATCCAAGCCACACTGGCATTGGTGCCCGCAGCTGTTTTTTCAAAACCTATCATAAGGTTTTTATCGCCACTATAGTAGAATGTTTGGTCGAGTACAATTACCATTTGACCGTTGGCGACACTGAGACTGCCGCTATAGACTTCATCCATGGCACTCCAATCGAATGAAGTTGGATTACTTGCAAAGGTGGTGTTGTCGACTTCTGCCACGTAAACTTTAAAGGTGGCAGCACCCCAATCAACTGTGGGGGTAGCACTATAGAAGGTCAGCCGTTTGACTGTACCACCAGCCACGTCTTCCAAACTTGTTGCGGGAATGATGAATTGGCTATTGGTTTGGTATGCAACATAACTACCGCGGAAAGGAATGTAACTATAAGAGGAATTAGAGGTTGCATTTTCATTGAATGTATAGTCCACAAAGTTCGTCGGCGTAAAATCAACCACGTTGCTCCAAGTGCTGGATGAGGTGGCACTGCAAGTGGCTTTCACGCGGGCGAAGTATTTGGTTTCGGCGGTGAGGCCGGTAAGGACGGCGGCAACGACATTCTCAAGCCCAGGCTCTGTTTGGGGAATAAAGCCCGAGGTCTTTTCGGTGTAGGTTCCGTCTGTGAAATTCGCGTCGGTGCCGTATTGCAGCACCCAGGCCTCTTCGTCGTAGCCCTTCACCCAAGTCAAAGTGGCTTTGGTGCCTTGGCCAGGAGTAGTATAGGCCAACAGGTTGGTCGGGAAGGCGCAGTCGTCGAGCGTGGTGAAGTCAGTCTGGATGGCGGCACTTTCACCCACGCCGTCGTAGATGGCTTTTACTTCGAAGGTGTAGTGGGTGCTGGATGACAGGTTGAGTGCGACTGAAAGCTCTGTGGTGCTTTCCCAAGCAGTCCATGTTGCGTCGCTCTTGTAACGCCATTGGTAGCTTGTTGGCGTTGCGCTGGTAGGAGCTTCCCATGCCAAGGTGGCACCGCCTGACCAGAGGCTGCCGTCAACAACATGAAGGTTCTTCGGTTTCGGGGTGGCGCAGGGGAGATAGGTAAAAGTGGTCTTCGGGATGAAATTCTGGAGAGTACCACTTGTGATGCTTTCTAGGCTCGTACCATTATTCTTGTACAATGCGCCATTGGTGGAAGTGATACCATAGAAGGAGCAGTTTTTAAATGAACCCTTATTGTATTCATAAATGCCAACGAGGAGGTTGCCGCCATTGTATTCATAATCTGTGGTAAATTCGATGGTCATCGTGGATTGGGTGCCGTCCAAGGCACCTTCATAAACGATAGTGGCCCCATCGGTACCATAATAAGAGGTGGAGGCAAATGAGGATTCATTTACTTCTTTCATGAACACCCTGTAGAGGGCAGCACCCCACAAGTCAGATGCAGGTGATGACAAATAGAAGGTCATCTTTGAAATGGTGCCACCAGCCATGCCGGCCATGCCTTCTGTAGTGGCAGGGATAATGAACTCATCCTTGTTGTAGTTTTCCGCATAGTTGCCATACACAGGGACATAGCTGTTCGTTGTTGTCCCGTCGCACACGGTTTGAGAGATGGCATTGGTGGGCTTAAACTCGCATACATCGCTCCAGAGGTTTTCGTCGCAATCGGGTCTCACGCGGGCGTAGTATTTGGTTTCGGCGGTGAGGTCGGTGAGCTGCGTGCTCGGGGTATTGCTCACGTTAACGGATTGCACACCGGAAGCAAAGGTGTTGTCTGTGCTGTATTGCAGCACCCAGGCGTTCTCGGTGCCACAGGCATGGCGTTGCCAGGTCAGTGTGGCTGAGGTGGCAGTGTATTCCGTGCAGGTCAAGTTCTGCGGTGCAAAGCAGGTGGGAGGCACACCAAAGGTGAGTTGCACATTCGGGCGCTTGTAATTCCTGGTAGGATAAGTCGGTGGGGTGGTGGGATCATAGGCAGCAGGAGTGTCTTGATGGTTATGAAGATGCCTATACTCTGTTGTGGTGGTATAGGACCACTTATAAGAACTACCAGCATAACTGCCTGCGGTTTTGTTCACACCAATCAATAGACTCTTGGTGGGGTCGTACGTAAATGGGGTGTCAAGTTCAATGGTTACCCAACCAGAGGCTGTGGCGGTTACGTTCTTTGTAGTGACAGCATCGGTAGAGGCAAAAGCAACATGTGAAGCACTTTCAAAACTGGTAGCATCAATGTTCTTCATGTAAACCGTGATAGTGTAGGTTTTGCCATTAAGACCTTGGCTGGCAAGGTGGAATCCAACACTGAGGATGGTGTTCTCGGTGGGATGGCCTGCAGCAATCTCATCGGCTGTGTAGATCATCTCTACGAAGGAGTAGTTGTAGTAATTGTCCATAGGAGATTCGTACTGTGTGTCAGTCCCAGTACCAATCGTCACTGTTTGTGCCTTCGCCGCCCAAGGCAATCCTATTGCCAAGAGCAGCAACAAAAGTAATCGTTTACTTTTCATGGTTAGTTTAAGTTTAGGTTAGTAATTTAGTTAATTGTTTGGTTTATTGTTTGTTTTTAGTTGTTTCAGGGGGTTATTATGCGAAGACGGCATCGGAAATCTCTTCAAACACGGGAGTTTCAAGGACGACGTTTTCATCCTCGTATTCCGCCACTAGCTCGCAAAGCAGGTTCAACTCAAGGTTTTTGGGGTCGTCCTCTGCCACTCCTTCACCCAGTAAGCGGTACGAGTTCGTCGATGCGGGCCAAGACCGCTCTTAGTTCTTTTTCTGTCTTAATCAGTGCCATGTCTCAAATGTGCCGATTTTGCCTGGGGATTCCTTGTGTAGTAGTCTTTTATCGCTGTTTTTGAAATGATTCTCATGTTGCTTTGTTTATCCTCTTCAGGGCATGGTAAACCCTTTTAGGGCGCAAAAATAGCATTTTTATTAATACGCGCGCGAAAAAGCGCCAAAAAAGTTCTTATTGCTTCACGAACCTGCGGGTCTGCACGGTGCCTTCCGAAGCCAGCTTCAGGAGGTAGGTGCCGGCGGGCAGGGCCTCGATGTCGAGGTTGAAGGCGTTGTGGCCCACCACGTCGCGGCGCAGCAGGGCACCAGTGACGTCGTATATCTCGTATTGCTCGATGCGTTCGGTGCTCTCCACCTGCAGCATGTCGGTGGCAGGGTTGGGATAGAGGCTCATGGTGGCAGTGTTGTTGTCGGCCACGCCATCCCACTCGCGGTAGAGCGTGATGTCGTCCACCACAATCATGAACTGGTCGGTGCAGTTGAAGTGGCGGATGGCCACCCAGATTTCCTGGCCTTGGTAGGCTCTCAGGTCGGCGGTGAATTCATACCACAAGCCTTGGGTCTTGGCCGTCAGCGTCCACTCTTGGAGGGTGGTGAAGTCGGCGGCATCGGTGTTGCCCGTGGTGGAGACAGCCACGCCGAAGTGCTCGGCAGGATAGTTCTCATCTTGTGCGCAGGCCCAGAAGGTGATGCAGTCGTAGGTGAGCTTGAAGGGGCACACCAAGTAGTTGTCGGGCGTCAGAGGCTCTTCGTTGGCATCACAGGAGGCGGAGACCATGCTGTAGGGGTTGTTATAGTTGCCCCAGTTGCGGTTCAGTTCCCATTCGTAGCCGTCGCCGTCGGCATCGATGGTGGTCCACTGCATGTAGCCGTCGTCGAAGTCATAGAATTGGTCGCCAGTGGGCGGCTCGGGCGGCGTGGGGGTGAAGTCGCTCAAGGCATAAATAGCGATGAAATTGGGGCTTGCCGGTGAGTCGCCGAAGAAGCAGATGTGTCCGTCATATTCGCCGACGAAGGCACCGCCTGCACCGCCGTAGGCCACATAGCCCGGGGTGGTGGAGAAATCCAGAACGGCCGTGTTGTTGAACACGCCAGTGGTGATGTTGTAGTCATAGACGTATGGGGTGATGCTGTTGTTGCAGAACATGAACAGATGGGCTTCGCCTTCCTCGTCGGTGAAGTAGCCCGAACCGCTGCAATAGATGCCGGTGGCCGGCACGCCAGCAACGCTTTGCACCATCTGACCTTCGCGGTTGATGAGCATGAGGGAGCTTGAGGTGCCAATCCAGAAGCCATCGTTGACGGGGTCGTAGGAGCAATGGCGGATGCTCTCGCTCGGCGTATTGACATAGTCAATCAGGGTCTTGTTGGCCAAGTCGACGCAATACAGCCTCGACTCATGTCCGTCAGCGGCGCTACCGCCATAGAAATACTGACCGTCGTAGGTCAAGTCGCGGAGGTGGTCGCAGCCTTCAATGTCAAACTCCTCGATGAGGTTGCCGTCAAAGTCATATTTGTAGAACTGCGAGTTGACGGGCGGGTTGTTTTCTGGCGCCTTCGAATAGGTGCTGGTGTAAATGTATTGGCCATCACAGGCGATGTTCTGCTGGCGTCCTGTGGTGGCACGGAACGAGGTCACATAGTCCCACATGTCTTTCGTCTGGGCCTGTGTCGCAAAAGGAGCAACGGCGGCCAAAAGCAACAGAAGGAATAAAGTTTTTTTAATCATGTTGGTTGTGTTTTTGTAATGGATTGTTAATTCGATATTTGGCGCTGCAAAAGTAGGAATTATTACCGAAAGGCTGCAATATTTTGGAAAAACTATCCGTTAATGCAGCAAATCATTGATTCTAAACGACGCAATATGAAACCTCTTTTACCCCGCCGGTGGCTCGTCGTCATCGGCTTGATGTTGGCAGTTTTGCCCAGTTTTGCGCAAAAACGCACCATCAGCGGCTACGTGATGGATGCAGCCAGCATGGAAACCCTCATCGGGGCGACGGTCTATGACAAAAACTCAGGAAAAGTCTGCGCCACCAATAGTTATGGCTTCTACACCTTGACTTTGGACCAAGGCCAGGTCGACCTTCAAGTGTCGTATGTGGGCTACGTGCAGCAAAACCAAACCCTCGACCTGAAGGAAAACCTCAACATGAACTTCACCCTCACCACCAACACGACCTTGGAGGAGGTTGTGGTGGAGGCTACCCGCGCCACGGTGAGTGCCCGCAGTCCGCAGATGGGCGTGGTAGAACTGCCCGTACAGCAAATCAAGAGCATCCCGACCCTGTTTGGTGAGGCCGATGTGCTGAAAGCCATCCAGCTGCTGCCTGGCGTGCAGAACGGTTCGGAAGGCTCGGCAGGTATGTACGTGCGCGGCGGCGGTCCCGACGAGAACCTGCTGCTCTTGGACGGTGTGCCCGTCTACAACGTCAACCACGCGCTGGGTTTCTTCTCCGTTTTCAACCCTGACGCGCTGAAGAACGTCACCCTATATAAGGGCAGCTTCCCCGCGCATTTCGGTGGCCGCCTCTCGTCGGTGGTCGACATCCGCATGAAAGAAGGCGACATGCAGAAATACCATGGCAACGTGAGCATTGGACTGATTTCGTCGAAGTTCAATTTTGAAGGGCCCATCGTGAAGGACAAGCTGTCGTTCAACCTGTCGTTCCGCCGCACCTACGGCGACCTGCTCATCAAGCCCGCCCTGTGGATTGCAAGATGGACAAACCCCGAACTAGGCAAACTGAACGTAGGCTACAACTTCTACGACTTCAACGCCAAGCTCAACTGGAAAATCTCCGACAAAGCCCGCTTGTATCTGAGTTTCTACACGGGCGACGATGCCATTTTCTTCGGCGTGAAATACAAGGATTACGACAACGGTGGCGTCCAATATACCGACAACATGGGCCTCAACTGGAAGTGGGGCAACAAGGTAGCTTCGCTGCGCTGGAACCATGTGCTGTCGCAACAACTCTTCATGGACGCTTCGGTCAACTACACACAATATCGCCACAACCTCGGGATGGATATAAGTGACGAAGCGACCTTTATTTCGACCAACCAAACCATCAAAAACGCGTTTGAGATGGCCTACAAGTCGGGCATCAACGACCTGACCGCCAAAGTCGACTTCGACTATACGCCCCTGCCGAACCATGAAATCCGCTTCGGCGGTAACTACACCTATCACATGTTCCGCCCTGAAGTGCAGTCAATGAAGATTATGGAAGGCAACCAGTTTGACATGGACACTGTGATTGGTGCGTCGAATGTCTTCGCCCACGAGACGGCGCTTTATGCCGAGGACAACATGACCTTCGGCGACATCTTCCGCGTCAATGCAGGTGTGCATTACTCCACCTTCACCGTCGAGGGCAAGACCTACCACAGTGTGCAGCCGCGCTTGAGCACCAGCATCATGTTGGCCTCAAACCTCTCACTCAAGGCGGGCTATGCCTACATGACGCAATACGTCCACCTGCTTTCCAACAGCAGCCTCAGCCTGCCCACCGACCTTTGGGTGCCTGTCACCGCGAAAGTTGAACCGATGAAGGCGCATCAGTGGTCACTTGGTGCTTTTTATGAGCTGCCACGCCTGTTCGACATTTCCGTCGAGGGCTACTACAAAACCATGGACAACCTCTTGGAATACAAAGATGGTGCATCTTTCTTCGGTTCGTCCGACACTTGGGAGAACAAGATTTGTCTCGGTCGGGGCTGGGCCTACGGCGTGGAATTGCTCGTACAGCGCAGCTTCGGCAAGACGACGGGCTGGATTGGCTACACTTGGGCCCATGCCAATCGCCAATTTGACCGCGAAGGTATGGAAATCAATGGCGGCAAGGTGTTTCCTGCCAAATACGACCGTCGCCACGACATCAGCATCACCGTGCAGCACAAGTTCAACGACCGCATTGATATCAGCGGCACTTGGGTTTTCAGCAGCGGCAATTGTGGCACGCTCGGCACGCAGGTTTACGAAGGCCTCATTAACGAATGGGGTGAAATCCCGGAAATCTATGCCTTGGAACGCAACAACTACCGCATGGGTAGCTACCACCGCCTCGACCTCGGTGTGAACTTCCACAAACAGAAAAAACACGGTGTCCGGACTTGGAACATCAGCATTTACAATGTGTACAACCACAACAACCCCTTTATCGTCTACACTGACTACAGCTGGGACGAAGCCACTCAGCAGGAAAAGAAAAAACTGATGCAGGCGAGTCTGTTTCCTATAATTCCTTCGATTTCATATAGTTATAAGTTTTAAGACATGAAAAAAGTATTGTTTTTATTGATAGGTTTGACCCTTTTGACTTCCTGCGAAAAGGAAATCGAATTCAACGGCGAGCAATCCGACCCGAAACTGGTCATTAATAGCCTCGTAGAACCTGGGCAACGCGTGGAGGCCTGCATCAGCAAGAGCTATTTCTTCTTGGATACGCCCAACACCGCCGCGCCCGAAGACCTCGTAGCCTCGCTCTACGTGAACGGCAACCTCATGGGCGAGATGACACCCTTCGTCGACACCACTTGGGACGTTTGGGGCATCAACGAATATCACCTCATTCCAAGCTATTACAACGACTATTGTCCGCAGGAAGGCGATGTTATCAAAATCACCGCTACAGCCAATGGCTTCGACGAGGTGGAAGGCACTACTTCACCTTTGCCAAAAGTCGTTGATTGCCAGATGGATGTGGAAGTAGAGAAATGGCATTCAAGATATATTCATCCCTATTTCGACGAGTATGGTGAATATGAGGAGGACAGTCTATTGAATGTGTGGGGGTGTTTGAACCTGACTTTGACCATCACCGACCCCAATCCAGGCAAGACCGATTGTTTCAGACTGACCACAAGCAAAAGCAATGGCGTTCATGACGGCGAGAATTGGCGTTACATCAGTTTCGAGTATGACGACCCGATTTTCGGTGCCACTATAGGCGAAAATGACTTTTTTGACGCCAGCGACCTCGACACCCGTCCCGAAGGCGTGTTCACCGACATGCTTTTCGACGGTGGGACGTATCGCCTAAAGGTGAAAGTGAACTTCGAATGTGAGGTTGACGAAACCTTTGACCCCGACTTCTTCCGTGCGCCTTTCATGCTGGAGCACCTCTCGAAGGAATACTACAACTACCTGAATACCTGCAATCAAGGCGACATGTCCTTGCAGATTTGGGCCGAGCCCATACAGACCTATTCCAATGTCACCAACGGGTTCGGCATCGTGGCAGGTAGGGATGTCAACACCAAGTGGCTCGACTTGCCTATTGAGGACCCCCGATAAGTCTTCCGTGCTCAGAACACGTAACTAATGCCGATATTGATGGTGTTCATCGATATGGGTGTGGTGATGTAGGTGATGGAGATGGGGTGCACGAAGTTGACTTCCGCGCTGGCGAAGAGGTTGTCCACCAAACGGACACGAGCCCCTGTGACGGCGCCGATGGCGAAGTGTAGGTCGCTGAATTTGTCGTAATGGGTATCGTCAACATAATTCATTTTGCCGAAACGCCAGTCGGGACCCAACATGATGCCGAGGTGAACCTCAATGAGGTCGTTGAGATTGACGCCGTAAGTCACCCTTCCGAGCAAGTCAAGATACTTGGAGCTGGGGTTGTGGTAAAACGCATTTCCAAAACGATAGGTGTAGCCCAAATAGGCGCCTGCCGTGAGGTGCCCGATCCACAGGTTGTCGAAGACGACGTAATCGCCTGAGACGTTAGTACCGATGCCTGGCACTAAGCCAAGGTGGGCGCTGCCGATGAAGGTGCCGGTGGAGTAAGGGTCTTCGATAGCTTGAGCCTTAAAACTGGTGGCAAAGGTCAGGAATGTGACCAAAGCCAAAATGATAGTTTTTTTCATTATGGTAAGATTTTTGGATTATTCTTCATAAAGCACATGCAGCAGCACGTCGCCAACCATGCCCAACGTAGTCTTGTCAATGTGTTCAAGGTTGTCGTTGATGGTGTGCCACACCTCGGGGAAACAGCCGTTGCTGCTTTCTGGTTGCAGGTCAATGATGTCGATGGTGGGGATGCCCGCGATTTGGTTCATGGGGATGTGGTCGTCGCTGATGGGGCTACCCATCTCGTTGTTGAACTCGGGACGATAGCCCAAGTCGTAGGCCTTGCGCCACACTTTATTGACCACCCAAGCGGCGAAGCCTTGCGAGTAATATTCTTTCTGGAAATTGGGTTTGCTGCCGCCCACCATGTCAAGCAGGATGCCGTAATAAGCCTTGTAGCCATAGACGTGCGGCGTTTTCGACCAATATTGAGAGCCCAGCGCCCAGAAATTGATGCGGTCGTCATAATATTGTTCTGCCACATCTTGGTGCGGGCCGTAGTCCTCGAGGTCGAAGAAAATAATGTCAACACCCAGTTTTTCAGGCAAAGCCTGCAAGTTGAACTGTCGGGCACATTCTAACAGCACACCTACGCCGCTGGCACCGTCGTTGGCACCGTCGATAGGGGTGTGGGTGTTGGCGGCTTCGGGGTCATGGTCGGCATAGGGGCGCGAGTCCCAGTGGGCGCAAAGCACGATGCGCTTCTTAGCCTCGGGATGAAACACACCGACAATGTTCTTTCCGTCGATGCCCTTGTCGTTGAACAGCCTTGTCCGGAACTCCTGCACGATGACCGTGTCGGCAAATTCGTTCAGTTTAGCTGTGAGCCATTCGGCACATTGGGCATGAGCTTCGGTTTCAGGCACACGCGGCCCAAATTGGGTTTGTTGAGCCACGTATTGATAAGCCGAGTCGGCGTTGAATTGCGGGACGACTACGGTTTTCTTAGGTTCTTGTTTGCCGTTAGGGTCTGCTGGTTTCGGTGTTTCGGTGCAAGCAGCCAATAGTAGAGCTGCAGTTATGATAATGAGGTGCTTTTTCATGCTCGTTGAATTGTGGCGGCAAAGGTACGAAAAAAAGGTTGAAAGAGATTTTTTGTGTTTTTTCATGCAGGTAAGGATTTTATGTGTACTTTTGCAAACTCTCGTTATAACGATAGTTTATGGAAAAAAAAGTATTATATCACGGTTCAACAAAAGTCATCGAAAAGCCAGTATTAGGCTTGGGTAATCCGAAGAACGACTACGGATTAGGTTTTTATTGCACTGAAAACCTGGGGCTTGCAAAAGAATGGGCGAGCACGGAACGCAGCGATGGCTTTGCCAACCAATATGAAATTGACTTTGATGGATTGAGCATCCTTCATTTGAACAAACAACCTTATCACATTTTGAATTGGCTCTCGATTTTGCTGCAAAACAGGACTTTTGTCCTTTCGCAAGGCCTACCTACTGAAGCCAAAGCCTATTTGTTGGACAATTTCTTGCCCGACTATGAACCCTACGACTTGATTATTGGCTATCGTGCCGACGACTCTTATTTTTCGTTCGCCAATGCTTTCCTGAACAACACGATTTCGTTGGAGCAATTGCGCAAGGCGATGTTTTTGGGGAAGTTGGGAGAACAGGTCGTGCTGAAAAGCGAAAGGGCGTTTTCGCGTCTCATCTTCAAGGAAAGCATCCCCGTTGACAGCAGCCAGTACTATCCGAAACGGCAAGCCCGCGACCGACAAGCACGAGAGGATTTCCAGAATGAAAAACTAACGGTTCCTCCCGTCGATGCCATCTATATGATTGACATTCTCAGACAGCAATGGACCAATGAAGACCCACGCTTACAATAGATTATACCTTGAGGATGCCATGAACAACCTCGGCACCATGCTCGACTGCGCCGTAAATGCTGCGCACTGCGACCTGTTTGTCTTTTATGAGATGTTCCTTTCGAGCGGTGTTGCCTCACAGATGGAAGCAGGTAACCCGCGTTATCTCTCAGGAATGTCAGGAATGGAATTGATGCAACTTGTGTTGAAAAAATCATCGGACAAAACCATGCCTGTCGTGGATTATACGCCGTTTGACCGCACGCCCGAGTATTGGGCAGGCTGGGCATTGGCTTATTACCAATGGCATAGTGCTTATTCTTTCTCTTTCATCCAAAGGAATGGTTTGAGTATCAGCACCGTCCTTTCACTTTATCCCACCTTGCACGAAGCCGACCTATCCAAATTCGTCCAAACTGCCGACACACTCATCCAGACGCATTTGAACACCCGAAAAAATATGCTGAAAACCATTCGAAAGCAGTCCCATTTCACCCAAAAGAAACTGGCTGAGCTGTCGGGAGTAACTCTTCGTATGATTCAGGCTTACGAGCAAGGCGACCAAGACATCATGAAAGCCGAGGCGCGAACGGTGTTTGCTTTGGCAAGGGTGCTGGGGTGTGCGGCTGAGGTGATTTGTGGATAAGTATCACTTTCATTGGTTTTTAAAAGCAACAATGCAAGTTACATTAACCCAATGAAATCGCTGAACAGTCGTGCGTTCGTTGGAGATGGAGTATATTTAGGGGCTTAGCTTTTTTAAGCACCGTACCCATTAAATTAAAAGAGACAACAGGTTGACTTGAGCGTAATATTATTTTGAGTGAAATATAGAATGCATTACTTTTATGGATAAAAAATGGTGATTTTTTAATACCATCTTCGTCTATCGAAAGACTTAGTATAATCTTTCAAAAACGAATTCTCCTTATCTATCAATTCGGTGTATGATTTAACTTTATGATGAAATAATGTCCTAAAGAAATAATTGCGAATTAACTCACTATAATTGATGAATAAAAATGATAAATCTACGTTGTGGATTTTTCTAATTACGTTTTTCTTTTTCACAAAGCAACTATATTCTTCAGGAGGAGCTAATATCGCATTCATATGACTTATTTTAGAATAGTTTCTGATTAAGTCCGTTCTATATGCTTCGACTTCTTCTTCTGAATATTTTCCATCTTTAATACTTGGGTCTTTCATTGATTCCGCTGAACAATAACCATATGAATGAGTAAGTGTATGCTTCCCTAACTTAATGTAGTTTTTTAAATATTCATCGTAATTTGCATCTGCTCCAATCGTCCTTTTTATTTCTGCAATATATGTGTCATTGTCTCCTATTTTATGAATAAAATACTCTTCTATTTCAATTTCAAGGTCTTTTAATATTTCTTTGAGGTTATATTGGTCAACATGTTCTTGTGCTTCTCGTAATCTTTCCTCTAATTCGTGTATTAATCTGTTAGTACCATCATAATCGAACCTATATTCAGCAGTTTCAAAAAATTCTTTTTCAAAGATTTGGCAATAACGATACACTAATAGTTCAGCCTCTCTATGATGAATACTGTCTTTGCCATTATTCAAAAAGAAAGAGTCGTCTTTTATGGTTCCTTCATCAACATTAGCAGCTTTATCAATATTTTGGATGATAATATGCATACCAAAAGGTAGTATAGTAGGGTCTCCATAAGATTTGTATGCATCTATCGTCGCGTAAATATGTGAAAATACCCTGTACTTACCACAATACGTTGAAAACACATCGTAATTATCGTTGTTAAAAACGGTTTGTTTGAAAATGCCTTCATCCAATGGATAGAATTCTAGAACATGATCACCCAATGTTGTGAATACGTAAAACTGCCCCATTATATATTGTTTTAACTCTTCACTTGTTTTGCGGGCACAAGAGTAAATGAAATATTGCCTTAGTTCTTTATCAAATCCTAAAAACAAAAACACGGTTTTAAGAATGCAAGAACTGGGACAATAAGAGTCAAATTGACTTAATTCGAAAGTTCTGTTACCATTCGAATCCGTTTCGCATAAAAGATTTATTTTGTTTAGAAGTAAACCTATGTGTTTTATTTGTTTTTCCATTGTTTAAATTTTATGCACAAAAATACAATTAATTTTGATTGAGTAAAGATAATGCTTGTTTTCGGGGGGCTGATATTGGCCGAGAAGATGAGCAAAATAGGCATTTTGTTGTTTATTAGGCAGTACAATCAAACAAAAAAGGTGTAACCGATTGGGTTACACCTTTTTGCTTATTGTTGGTGGTTAGTTTTATTTTACCTCCTCAAAGTCCGCATCAGTGACGGTATCATCACCGCCGTTCTGCGGGCCTTGGTTCGGGTTGCCGCCTTGGAAGCCGCCGCCCATGTTGTTC
>ERZ809497.14-NODE-14-length-17280-cov-7.064035_pt1 | contig 17280 bp, 17 predicted proteins | sample MGYA00521237_ERZ809497 | MGnify/ENA primary metagenome ERZ809497 (study PRJEB31581, sample SAMEA3312976) | metagenome | study: EMG produced TPA metagenomics assembly of the PRJEB8939 data set (Metagenomic analyses of Rumen microbiomes reveals... | reverse complement strand
CGAGATCTACACTCTTTCCCTACACGACGCTCTTCCGATCTGCTAGTTAATGCCACCGAATCTTTTGCCAAAGTGTTATGGGTATTTCCATTCTCTTTGGAAAGGATTTATGCTCGTATCCTTACCAGAAAAGGAATTAAAGGCTATGATGAATTGAAAGCATAAGTTATGCCTAACCAGACAGTTTTTCCATATAAAATCCTCTTAATAAAAAATGGTGGTCACATATATTCAAAGGGATATCGCCTTTTTGAGTATAATAATGACACAGGGAAATCTTGCTTCATGGGCTGTATTCCTGACAAAAAATATGGCTTATTGGCGAAGAGCAAATTAACAAGGCGTTTTTTCCGTGCAGAGGTAACCGGGCTTTACCAATTGAAAGATGGTTCATTAATAACAATTGCCAAAAAGGGGTTGTTCAAGTGGGTTCCCAACTCATCTGGTTTTAAGAAATGCTTTTCTGTAACCAGAGGTTCCAAGCCTCTAAATCTGTGCATTCTTCCTAACGGTCATATTTACTTCGGTGAGTATTTTATGAATACGGAGAAGAAGAGCGTAAGGGTGTTTACATCTCTAGACAATGGAGATAACTGGGCGGTGGCTTATACTTTTGCAGAGGGCAATATCAATCATATTCATGGGTTGTTTTATGATAAGTACACTGACCGGATGTGGTGCCTGACAGGTGACAGAGAAAATGAGTGTATCATAGGCTATACCGAAGACGAATTCAAATCATTTGTTGAGGTTTTCCGAGGCGGCCAAGAATATCGAACGTGTCAATTGTTTTTCTATCCAGATAGTTTTGTATATGCGACAGACTCGCAGTATATGAAAAATACTATCAATAAGGTAGATAGAAATACCTTAGTAATAACCCCTTTACAAGAATTGCAGGGAACAGCCATCAAAGGCCGACAAGTGGGAAATGCGAGTATGCTTTCAACCACGGTTGAACCATCGGAGATTAACAAGGATACTCAATCACATTTGTGGTTTAGCCATAATGGGACAAACTGGAAGGAATTGTTTGCAGCCGAAAAGGATTGTTTGCCGATGTTTTTGCAGTTTGGCAGTTTAGAGTTCCCAAATTATCAAACCGATTCTTTAGAACGGATTTGTATTACTGGTAGGGCATTAAAGGGTTTAGATGGAAAAAGTATGTTTATAGAATCTAAATATTGAGAAATGGAAGAAAAAAAACTTAGTTTCACTTTTAAGCTGATGCGAAAGATGGGCTTCAATTATTCTGAAGAAGAATACGGTCAGGTTAGTTTGTGGCGTGTCATAAAACAGTTCTTCTTGAACATTTATAGGAAGCATAAAGTGAACACCATGGATTATGCTATTTATGAACCTTTCAATACGAGAAAGCGTCGTGCAAAGATCATGAAAAAACTTGGCTGTCACATGGGGAAAAATGTCTATGTGGGTGACCATGTTGCCATAGACTTCAACCACGCAGACTTGATATATATAGATGACTATGCCCACATAACCGATTGTTGCCGATTGTTATGTCATCAACGAGACCTGAAGGGCTATTGCAAGGGTGATAATGCTGCTGACTTACCCTATCGTCTTGGAGAAATCCATATAGGTAAAGGTGTAATGCTTGGCATGGAGACAATGGTGATGCCTGGTGTAACAATAGGAGACGGTGCGATTATTGGAGCCTATTCTTTGGTAACGAAAGATATTCCTGCCTGGACAATTGCAACAGGTCGACCGGCAAAAGTAGTTAAAGAAATACCAAAAAGAGAGATTATAGATGATAATAAGGAAAGCAACAAAGAATGATGTTGAAACACTTGCGTATCAGCACGAAAAGATATTCAATGATTTCTTTATGGCATCATTGGGACATTCGTTTCTGAAAGCTTATTATAGGACGGCGGTGGATTTCAACGAAACAATTTGCCTGATAGCTGAAGATGAAGACAAAAGATGCATAGGCTTCGTCTTTGGACGTATTAAAGCAAAGAGCTACCTTAAACGGCTATTGAAGAAAGGTTTATTTAGATTTGCGCTTTGTGGCGTGAAGTTGTTGTTCACCCGTCCCAAAGCCTTAATGAGGCTGGCTAATAATCTTGATAAAAAAGACAAGACGGAAGGTGTTGAAGACAATCAGAACTATGCGGAAATCGGCTTGATAGGAGTGGTTCCAGAGCAGAAAGGACATGGAATAGGTCACCAACTGCTTTTTGCCTTTGAGGAAGAGATGAAGAATATGGGAGCCTATAGATTGTCTCTAACGACCGACTATTATAACAATGAGAATACTTTGACGGCCTACAAAGCTTGGGGCTTCTCAGTACTTTATGATTTCACGGCCTATCCCAACAGACGTATGTACCGTTTAATTAAAGAAGTCAAATGAATATTCTGATCATTACCTATCTTTTCGACCCGGAGCCAATCGTTATGTCAACCATAACGAAGGATTTGGCTATATACTTGTCAGCTGAGCATAATGTAACGGTGCTGACCTCTAGGCCCTGCCGCCCATACGGGTATGATTTGAAAGATGCGCAACTGTATGACCCGTCTTGGCCATTTAAGAGGGTTATTATGGATACCTATACACATCCAAAATCCGACTTGAAAGGTCGAATGAAAGAGAATAGGAGCTTTGGCAAAGGTGCAGTTCGTTATATAGAAGAGCATTCGGGTGAAATTGATGCCATCTATATGAATGCGTTTGCTTTGTTCTCTCATAAAATGATAATAAAATGTGCCAACAAGCATCATATTCGTGTTGTCAATCATATTGAGGACGTTTATCCTGAACCTTTTCGGGAGAGAATTCCGTATGTTGGCAGTTTGATTTATAAGGCATTGTTGCCCATTGACAAGTGGAACGTGACTCATGCAGATTGCTCGATTGTTATTGGTCGAAAAATAAAAGAATACTATGTTAAGACACGCTCTGTTTCACCAGAGAAAATAGAGGTGGTTTATAATTGGCAGGATGAATCACGATTCAGAAATATAACCGCTCAGCCTCATAATATTAAAACCTTTGCATACGTGGGGAGCGTTAGTAAGTCTGCTGGTTTGGGTAATATTATTCAGGCTTTTGGCGAATGTGCCTTTGGTAATGCTCAATTGATAATTGCTGGTAGCGGAACAGAAAAAGAAGCATTGCAAGAAATGGCAAGGCCTTATGGCAGCAATATCATTTTCACGTCAGCCTCAAGTGGTGAGGTAGCAAACATACAAGCGTCAACAGATGTTTTGATTTTACCGTTGCGTAAATATGTGGCACTTAGAGCGGTTCCGTCCAAATTGGCAGCATATCTGTTCTCGAAGAGACCTGTGCTTGCCTTGGTGGAAAAAGAGTCAGATGTTGCATATATCATGGAAACCGCAAAGTGTGGTTGGGTGGTTCCTCCAGAAGAGACTGATGCTTTGAAAAAGATGTTTAAATCGGTTGTTGAGATAAATGCCCAAGAACTTGACGAAATGGGAGAAAGGGGTTACGAATATTCTCAGGAACATTTGACAAAAGAGGTGAATTTACCAACGTTAGCTAAAATAGTAACAGGTTAAAATAGAAAAATGAATCACATCATTACATTCGATATAGAAGACTGGTACAACCACGACGACTATTCTCGTGATTTTGCATGGGAAAAGCATGAGGTGCGTATCTATGAGGGTACGGAGAAAATACTATCAGTGCTCGATGAGAAAAAAATGAAAGGCACATTTTTTTGTGTGGGTTGGATAGCAGAGCATCATCCTAAAGTTATTCAGTGGATAGCAGAAAGAGGGCACCATATTGGTTGCCATTCCTACCAACATGAATTGGCTACGAGGTTTACCCCCGAGGAGTTCCGAAACGACACATATAAAGCAAAATGTTTAATTGAGGATGTAGCGGGTCGTGCGGTGGATGCTTATAGAGTGCCATCATTTTCCATCACAACAAAGAATTTATGGACTTTTGATGTGCTGACAGAATTAGGCTTCAAATACGATAGTTCGATCTTTCCGTCAGTGCATGAATTTGGCGGTATTCCCGGATTTAAGGCTGTACCCACGTTGCTGAAAACGCATAATGGAGATTTGAAGGAATTCCCTATCAATCTAGGAAAAGTTATAGGAAGAGAGATTGTGTATTCAGGAGGTGGCTATTTTAGGGTAATGCCATACGGTATGTTGGAGAAATGGACAAAACAAGATGATTATGTGATGTCCTATTTCCATCCTTCCGATTTCGACCCAGGCCAGCCTCAAATGCCGCAGCTCTCTTGGATGAGGCAATTCAAGAATAGAGTGGGCTTGAAAGGCTCTTATAAGAAGTTCAAAAAATACATGAACGATTTTGACTTCATCAACCTTTTGGAATCTGACAGAATTATAGATTGGAACAAAATGAATACCGTATCTATAGACAATATAAGATGAAACGCCTTTTCGATATCATAGCTTCAGGCATAGGATTGCTTTTATTGTCCCCTTTATTCCTCATCCTCGCCATTTGGATTAAATTGGATTCCGAAGGCCCTGTGTTTTACCGTCAAGTGCGAGTGGGTAAGGATAACAAGGATTTCCGCATTTTCAAGTTTCGCTCCATGCGGGTAGGCAGCGACAAAGGTAGTTTGGTCACCATCGGTGGAAGAGACCCGCGCATTACAAGGTCAGGCTATTTTATCCGAAAGTTCAAGTTGGACGAGTTCCCGCAACTCATCAACGTGTTCGTCGGCGACATGAGTTTGGTCGGCCCACGCCCCGAGGTGCGGCACTATGTGAATTATTGGACACCCGAACAGATGCATGTCTTGGATGTGCGCCCAGGTATCACCGATCCTGCTTCCATCAAGTTCCGCAACGAGAACGAACTAATGGAACAAGCAGAAGATCCCGAAAACTATTATATCAACGTCATCATGCAAGAAAAACTCAAGCTGTATCTTGAGTATGTCCAAAACCATTCTTTCTGGGGTGACATCGGTTTGATTTTTAAAACCTTTTGGGTGATTGTGACGGAGTAATAATAACTGACAAATAATGAATCTGAAATTAAAAAACATCCCTTTCTCCCCGCCCGACATGAGCGATGCGGAGATAGCCGAGGTGGCCGAAGCCCTGCGCTCTGGCTGGATTACCACGGGACCGAAAACCAAAGAATTTGAACGATTGATAGCATTGTGCTGCGGCACATCGAAGGCAGTCTGCCTCAGCAGCGCCACAGCTTGTATGGAGAACATTCTCCGTGCGCTTGGCGTTGGTCCTGGCGATGAAGTTATCACCTGCGCCTATACCTACACAGCCACGGCTTCTGTGACCTGCCATGTGGGTGCTACCGTGAAGTTCGTTGACACGGCTCCCCACTCATTCGAAATGGATTACGACCGCTTGGCCGATGCCATCACCGAAAAGACCAAGGTCATCATTCCTGTGGACTTGGGCGGCGTAGTTTGCGACTATGACAGGATATTCGCTGCTGTTGAAAGCAAGAAACATCTTTTCAAGCCCGCCAATGACATACAAGCGGCTTTTGATCGGGTCATCGTGTTGGCCGATGCAGCCCATGCTTTCGGTGCCAAATGGCACGGTAAGGAATGTGGCTCCATAGCGGATTTTACCTCTTTTTCATTCCATGCGGTGAAAAATCTAACCACAGCTGAAGGGGGTGCCCTCACTTGGCGCAACCATGATGGCATCGACAACGAAGCCCTTTACAAGCTGTTCCAGCTGCTTTCACTGCACGGACAGAACAAGGATGCCTTGGCCAAGACCCAACTGGGAGCGTGGGAGTATGACATCATTGCGCCTTATTATAAATGCAACATGACCGATATAATGGCAGGCATTGGTTTGGCGCAGTTGAAAAGATATCCCGAAATGCTTGACCGTCGCCGCCAAATCATCAACCGTTACAACGAGGCTTTGAAAAAATTACCCGTACAAGTGCTTGACCATTACGGTGAAGACCATTCTTCAAGCGGACATCTGTATCTTACTCGTTTGTTGAACAAGACTTTAGAGGAGCGTAATGAGATTATTGTCGAGATGGCCAAAAGAGGCATCGCTTGCAATGTCCATTACAAACCCCTGCCCATGATGACGGCCTACAAGGCCTTGGGCTTCGACATTAAGGACTATCCGAATGCTTACAAACAATTTGTAAACGAGGTAACACTACCGCTGCATACTCGCTTGAGCGATGAGGATGTAGAGTATGTGATTGAGAATTATGTGGAGGTGATTGCAAAATAAGTTTAACCTATCAACATTCCTTGTCCCTAAAGCGAACTCAACTAAAGAAGTTGGGTTCGCTTTTTTTGTGCCCAAACTGAAATTTTTCTACTTTCTGAAGGCTCTGAAATCTCGCTACCAACCATTTGTTCACTAATATTTTTGTAAATTTAACAAAGATTTGTCCAAAAAAGTCGTACCTTTGTGCCCAAATATGAAGTCGGAACTTCATCCAAGTATGGTGAAGTCTATTCATAACTTATTGGAAATTAGTATTTTGTTGTCATGAAATGTGACTAACAATGCGGAGCTTTTAACCATAGCGCTTTAACATGAACACAATCCATCCAACAGCCATCATTGACGACACTGTCGTATTGGGTGATGGAAATACCATAGACGCTTATGCCATCATTAGGGGCAATACGGTTATCGGCAATGGCAACTATATTGGCCCACACACCGCTATTGGAGTACCGCCTACGGATACCAAACAAGTGGATTTGGGATTCGAGAATCCACATTTGGAAATAGGCGACAACAACATCATACGTGAGTTTTGTGTGGTGGAACAGCCTTGTTACGAAGCCTTGTCGAAGATAGGGAATCATGTCTTCCTGATGCAGGGTGTTCATTTGTCGCATGACAACATCCTAAAAGACCATGTGGTTATCACCAACCAATGCGTGATAGGCGGGATTGCAAAGATTTTAGACGGAGCCGATTTAGGTATGGGTTGCACAATCAATCAATACTCCATCATTGGACATTACAGCATTGTAGCTACAGGAGCGCCTTGCATGAAAAACGTGAAACCGTTTAGCCGTTACATTCCCAACAAGCCATTATCTGTTAATACTTATGCCCTGAAAAAATATGGTTATATGGAATACTTGGACGAGATTACAGCTTATGTAATGGATGGGGTTAAACCTGTTTCTGAAAGGATAATAACAATTGTGAATGAGTTTGATGGTTGGGTGGAAAAGTATGGAAGAGAGACATATTAGTCTATAATAGATACACGAAATAGGCTATTAAAACAAGAAAATATGACAAAAATTCAAAATCAAAAGCTTACTAACATAGTCATTTTACGTAATGTTTTGATCGTATTATTAGTGCTATATCATGCTTTTGCGCCTTACTCTGGCTCTTGGATACGTATAGATGGATTTCCGGAGATTAAAGCTTATTGGTGGCTCGATAGATTATCATATGCCTTTTTATTAGAATTATTTGTCTTTATATCTGGCTATGTGTTTGGCTATCAAGTGAGAATAAAAGGTGAGAACAAGCTGGAAGCTAAGAACCTATTTTTGAATAAATTTAAAAGACTTATAATCCCAAGCGTTGTATTCAGTTTTTTCTATATTTTGCTATATAAAAACATTAATCAATCGTTTAATAAAACTTGTTATGACTTATTGAATGGTGTTGCTCATATGTGGTTTTTGCCAATGTTATTTTGGTGTTTTGTGGCTATATGGATTATTGAAAGGTTGCATCTTAAGCCTAGATTTGTTATAACAATACTTGTTTTCGCAGCTTTAGTTTCATTTTTGCCATTACCATTGCGTATTGGTTCTAGTATGTATTATATGTTGTTTTTTTATGTAGGTTACATTTTGCAAAAAGACAATATATCATTGGAAAGATTTTATACTCGAGGCTATGTTATAGCATTCGTGATTAGTTTTTGTGTGTTGTTTTATTTGTTGACCTTGCTGAAGGAGCGAATAGACGTAACTATAATTATGGGAGGTAATCAATTAGTCATAAAAGCAATTGTGGCCTCAATAAAAAAAACAATCCAATTGGTGTATTCTTCGGTAGGCATTGTGATGATGTTGTCGTTGGTGGGTTATTTTGAAAAGAATCATTTTGTGCCAAAGTGGATGGAAAAAACAGCTATTTTAAGTTTTGGTGTATATTTGTTTCAACAATTTATTCTTTGGGGACTATATTATCATTCGTCTTTGCCAGTGCTAGTAGGTGCTTATTGGTTGCCAGTTGTGGGGTTTATTTGTGCATTATTTGGATCTTTGTTATTATCGGTAGCATTTAGAATAACTAAAATAGGAAGATTTCTTATCGGTTAACTTTATTAAAATAAAAGATGTTGGTGAAATAGTGGGAAGAACGGATATAACATGTTATCACAGAATCTAATATCACCATACTATGAGATTAGTAAACATGATTAACGAAGTAATTCAATCATTGAATAATCACGGTTTTTTATATTGGATGCCTGACAAAATGAACATCAAATTGATGTTTAGGATATATATGGGCAAACGGTTGGATTTGAAAAACCCCAAGACATTTAACGAAAAGCTGCAATGGTTGAAATTGTATGACAGAAACCCTCAATACACTATGATGGTTGATAAATATGCCGTTCGACAAATTGTGTCAGACATCATTGGTTCAGAGTATTTGATACCATTATTGGGCGTTTGGGACAAGGCCGAGGATATCAACTTTGACGATTTGCCAGGAAGTTTCGTTCTTAAATGTAATCATGATACGGGCAGCGTAATTGTTTGTAAGGACAAAAACAGCTTGGACAGAGTCAAGGTTGTTCGTTATCTTGCCAAAAGGCTGAAACACAGTGGTTGTTATCATGGCAGGGAGTGGCCTTATAAGAACGTTCCCCGTAAGATAATTGCTGAGCAATACATGGTGGATAATGAGACGCATGAACTGAGAGATTATAAGTTCCATTGTTTCGATGGAGAACCCAAGTTCATTTTAGTATGTACAGGTAGAAAAAGCAAGGAAGGTCTTCGGGAAGATTTTTTTGACACGGATTGGAATCATTTGGACGTGCAACGTCCTGCCCACGGAAACGCTTCGTTCACTATAGAGCGTCCGGAACAACTTGAACAAATGCTTGAGTTATCCAGAAAATTGGCCAAAAACATGTCTTTCTCAAGGATTGATTTTTATGTGGTCAATGGAAAGATTTATTTTGGCGAAATCACATTGTTTCCAACTTCTGGTTATACGGCGTTTGTGCCTGAAAAATACGATGAGTTGTTTGGTAGTTGGATCCATTTACCTGTTGATAAACGATGAGTGCATTTTTTCTTGTTCCCACAAAAAACAGCCCTCTTATTAGTGAGGCGGAACGTGTTTTTGAAAAACGAGGTATCCGTGGCGGACGGCATTTTACCTTGAGTTGCGGCGAATTGTTGCTTTATCCAAAACAAATGCTGGATGTTGAGAATTTCAAGGCCAATGACAAGGGCAGCATTTTTTGTATAGGAACCCCTGTTTATAAAGGCCTTTCTTATGATGAATCCCAAAAGCAAATGCTGGATGATTTTCAACAAGGAAAACTGCAAACAGAGTTGTTGTTGGGCGAATACGTGTTGATTTTTGATGTAGGAGGTTGTGTGTCTGTTTTGACAGATGCTACAGGGATGTACAAGTTGTTTACAGATTTGGATTCCCGATTCGTCACATCCTCATTCATGGCGGCGGCAGCGTGTACGGCGCATACCATCAATCACCTCGCAGTGGCGGAACAAATGTTATATGGTTTTGTAGGAGCTCCCGATACATTGGTCAACGAAGTGATTTGTTTGAAAAATCCCAAAGAAAGGGTTTCCGTTTCATGGATCCAATGGCTTGGTCATGAGCAACACCCCAATCTTAAGCGTTCCAAGACAAAAGCAGAAAGCATCAAACGGCAACACGATGCAATCAGTGAGTATTTGAAAGGCGTTAGGGCTTTGGTACATGAATTTGGTGGGGAATGTGGGATGTCGGGAGGAAACGACAGCCGACTGGTTTATGCTTCTGTTAACGCCGCTTGTGAACCTCTAAAGTCCGTCCATACCCATTGTACTTCCAATGTACATAACAAGGAAATCAATGTGGTGAAAAAAGTGGTAGGGATATTGGGTACGCCTTTGAATATGGTTCCCACAACCTACATCTCTGATTGTGATGGGGACACCATCAATGAAACATTGAGGGAAAATGTCATGTATTTCGATGCCCGCAATGCGGAAAACATTGGTGCTTTTAGCCAAACACATACACAATGGTATAAAAAAGCTGCGGCTAATGGAAACGGTGTGACGTTTTCGGGGATTGCCGGAGAAATCTATCGTGATTTTTATCATACAAAAGTTCCTCGCTTTGGTTTTAACAGGTGGTTGGAGAGCCGTGTTTTTGCCAAGGGTATTAAGAGCATGATACCTTGTGGGCTCTATGATGGTGCCATGAGAAGGATAACGGAAAAAGTTCAAACCGAAACGGGGTTGGATTTGCAAAAAAAGACAAATCCTATTGTATCCAAACGTTTTTTTGATTGTTACAGGATACCCAATGCATTGAGCAATGTAGTTCACGCCAATAATCAAATGAGTTTTTATCTGGCTCCATTCACAGAATCCATGTTGATTAGAACCGCAAAACCTGACGGGTGTTGGCATGAGCATTGTGGCGAATACGAAGGTAAGATTACAACTGCTTTTATGCCGAATGTTGCAGCCATTCCTGGGTCTAATGGTTATCCTTTGTCTGATGTACCCTACAAGGATTTGTTGAAATGGTATATGCTTTCCAGATTGCCGTTTGCCCTTTGGGACAAAAAGACCAAATCAGACAAGGGCAATCCAAGCAATGCAAAACGGTTGGAACAAGTATTAGAGAAGAGTTCTTATTTGCAATCTGCCATGAAATGTTTCAACTTCATTTTCCCGGATTGGAATATGGATTCTGCAACAAGAGGGGATGTTCTTCTCAACAACTACATTTTTACGATTTGTGCGGTTTATGAAATAACCATGCTGTAAATTATTGACTTTTTAAGAATGGACAAGCAAGTATCCAATACGACAAAAGTCTTGAAAGGCATGTCGTCGCAAACGATTGTGACGATTGTGCTTGGTGTGGTGGAAATGATTGCATTTTCCATCATGTCGCGTGTGCTTACCCAGGAAGATTTTGGGTATTTTGCAGCCTTGACGGCTATTACAATTGTTTTTTCAAGTCTTACCCATACGGGTATTGGCGCAGCCATCATTCAAACCAAGAACCTCACAAAAACGTATGCTAACAGCGCTTTCACCATTAATCTGATTGTAGGCTTGTTTGTGTCCCTCTTGTTGTTTGCACTATCAGGTCCATTGGCCAATGCATTGCTTGACTCTTCGATGGTAAGACCCATGCAGTTGATGTCGATAACATTACTGTGCTCTTGTCTTACTTCTCCAGCAGGAGCGTTGATGTCACGAAGATTGCAATTTCTTCAGAAGGGAGTGATTAGTCTTATCAGTTTGGTTGTTTCAACAACGGTAGCTGTTATTCTTGCAATAAAAGGTTTTTCATATTATGCCATTGTGAGCAAACATGTTTTAGGTAGTGTGTTGACTTTGGTTTTAACTCAATTGTATGTGCACGCTGGGTTTAGATTGCATTTGAATCGGGAAGATTTTAGGTCCATCTTTAAGTTTAGCGGTTGGCTGATGGCGAGTACCATTGTGAGTGAACTTGCACACCAAGTTGACAGTTTGCTTATTCCTAGGCTGATTTCTGTTAATGCTTTAGGGGCTTATAGTCGTCCAAAAAGTTTTATTAACCAAACTTCCGCTAAATTTAATGGAATATTTGATACGGCTATGTTTCCTGTATTATCATCCATTCAAGATGATAAAAAAAAGATTGTAGCGGCTTTCAATCGTTCTTTCTATTACATGAATATCATTTCTATGATATTGTCTTTGACATATCTTTTCAATAGCGAATTGCTTATTAGGATATTCTTTGGAGAGAAATGGGACAACATTATTATTATTATGAACATCGTTTCTTTTAATGTGTTTGCCAGCGCTGTTGGTCGGTTGTCCGATATCTTTTTGCGCAGCCTTGCCATGACCAAGCAACAATTTGTTTTTCGTGTGATTGAGTTGTTCGTATCGTTGTCTTCGCTTATCATCGGATATAAATGGGGTGTGATGGGGGTGGCCATTGCGGCAACTACAACCAATATGATTCTCAAGTTCACCAAAGTGATGTATGTTTCGCATAAGATAGGGATCCCTATTAAAGATTCTTTTAAAAATCTGTTCTCATCATGGAAGTTTACATTGTTCTTGGTTCCTCCGATGATTATTGCTTTGTTGTTGACGGGTAATAATTGGGTTGGAGATATAATTGTGGCTGTCTCTTTTGTTGTGGTTTGTATATTGGTTTTTTTGGTGTTTCCGCAATGTGTAGGCAAACGATATAAGGAAGATGCTTATTGTCAAGTTTTGTCTTTCATAAAAAGTAAGATTCATCGTAAATGAAAAAGATACTGAATATTTCCAATTTATACATCTTGTTGTGGAGTTTATATACGCTCCAAGGTGTTTTGTTGCCAGTGGGATCGCTGGTTTCCCAATCAATTTTTGTGGTGTTGATGTTGATATCACTGTATTATGCTTACGAGTTCCATCAATCATACAAGGTTACAAAGTATTTTAAGGCAGTGGGTTTGTTGCTTGTAATGTTTATTGTTTACGGAGTCGTTTTGTTGATGTATGGCCAAGACGTAAATGGCTTAAAGGTTGTAAATGATCACACCTACTTGCAATATACATTGATGTCTTTTATACCCATTTATCCATTTTATATCTTTTCAAGACAAGGACTCATCAATAAAAATGTATTGTTTATTTGGTTATTTGTATTTGTTGTAGCTTTGACACTTAACTATTTTAATTTGGAGCAACACATAATGGAAGAAGAAGGTTGGGAAGAGACCATCAACAATATCGCCTATATTTTCATTGTTATTTTGCCGTTGATTTGCCTGTTTGATGATAAAAAGGGTATTCAATATGCACTTTGGGCGTATTGTGCGTTTTTTATTATCAGTTCGTTTAAACGAGGTGCTATGTTGATTGGCGCCATTTGCTTTATCATGTTCATGTTTCATTCATTGAAATCAGTGAAATTTGGAGGCAAGTTGTTAATCATTATTGCGACTACGGTTATTGTTTTTATTGGTTATCAATATATCATGGGGCTGATGGAAACAAGTGAATTGTTCAATAGGCGACTGGACGAAACTATGGAAGGAGATAGTAGTGGTAGGGACTCTCTATATGCAACATTTTGGAATATTTTCATAAATCAGGAAAACCCATGGAAATTTTTGATTGGGTATGGTGCCAATGGCACATTGGCCTGGGCAGGTCAATATGCCCACAATGACTGGCTCGAATTGGCTATTGACCAAGGATTGTTGGGTATAATTATTTATATTAATTATTGGCGGTGTTCTTTGCAAACTTGGCGAGAAATTAGGAAAGCCAATACAGTTGACTCTAATATAGGCTTTGTATTAGGTATGACTATCTTTATTGCGTTTGCTAAATCACTGTTTTCCATGAGTTTTACAAACACCCCCTTTTATGTGTCTTTAATCATCGGTTATTGTTTGGCGCAATATGACAAACAAGAACCAAGTAGTATAGAAATATCACACTCTGATGTTTCTTGACGCTCGATATTGATAGCATGAAGATTTGTTTCATTTCTTATATGTATCCAGGAAGGCATAACACATCGGACTATGCCTTTGTGAAGCAATTGGTGGATGCCATTGCCGCTAGAGGTAATGACTGTTATGTGCTTTCGCCTTACAACATCAACCATTATCGTCGTTATTCACCAGTCAAAGAATCTTATTCTGTAGGTGATGGTTCGGTAACAGTGTTGCGTCCATGGTATTTTTCGTTTTCTGCAAAAATAAGATTCCTGTATCGTCGAGCGGGGAAATCCCATCGTCGTGCAATGCAAAAAGCATTTCGGATGCTTCCCCATATTCCCGATGTTGTTTATGGGCATTTTTGGCATGGCGCATACAGAGGATACAGATATGCCAAAGAACATGGATTACCGTTGTTTGTCGCCTCGGGTGAAAGTGAAATTGAATTTAGGCGCAATAGTGACAATAAATCTGCTTTTTGTGACTATGTAAAAGGTGTGATTTGCGTGTCGTCGAAAAATAAAGACGAAAGTATTTCTTTAGGCCTGACAACAGCAGACCGTTGTATCATTGCCCCTAATGCCATTAACAACAACGTTTTTCGGAAAATGGACAAAACAACATGCAGAAAGCAACTTGGTTTGCCCGCAGATGTTTTTATTGTATGTTTTGTTGGTTGGTTTATCGAACGCAAGGGTCCATTGAGAGTATCAGAAGCGATTTGCCGTTTGGATGATGTGTATAGCATCTTTATTGGAAAAGGAGGGCAGGAACCCAATTGTGACCGTATTTTATTCAAGGGGAGTGTTGCACATAATCAGGTGCCACTTTATATGAACGCATCCGATGTTTTTGTGTTACCAACACTTCATGAAGGTTGTTGCAACGCGGTCGTAGAAGCTATGGCTTGTGGCTTGCCTATTATTTCTTCCAATTTGCCCTTCAACAGGGATATTCTTAATGAGGGCAATTCCATCATGATAGATCCGAACAGTTGTGATGAAATAACTCAAGCCATAAGGAAATTGCGCGATGATATCGAATTGAGGAACCTGCTGTCGAAAGGAGCATTAGAAACCGCACAATCACTCACAATAGAAAAAAGAGCAGAGATAATAGAAGGATTCATAAAAGACCAAACGTCGAATTGAGACACAAGACCAAGTCTTTTTTACAAAGTTTTTATCATTATATGCCCAATATTCTTCTCCTTACTACCATGTATCCCGACCCGTTGCGGCCAGGAACGGAAGTATGCCATTATTTTGCCCGCGAGTGGGTGAAAATGGGTTATAACGTGCTTGTTATCAACTATAGGTCCATGTTTCCGCGTATTTATACAGACATGGCCACATTGTTTCCAAAGCTTGCATACAAATACATTGGTAACCATGTAGAAATGGATCGAAACAAATCCATTATTCAACACGAAGTTGAAGGTATCCCTGTTTACAGCATTCCAATTTTCAAATATGTACCACACGGCAGATACCCCAAGCGTGTAATAAAAAAACAAGTACAGAAACTGAAAACAATATTGTCTGATAGAAAGTTTATTCCAGACGCCATCATTGGGCATTTTCATAATCCGCAATTTGAGATTGTTGGGGCGTTGAAAAAGGATTTTCCAACAGCTCATACATGCGTTTCTCTGCATGAATTAAACGCTTCGGTATTGACCAAATGTTATGGCAAGGATTGTGAGAAGGTAATTAATGGTGTAGATATGATAGGTTTCCGTTCGGTTCCTATCAAGCGAAGATTTGAAAAAACATTTGGTAGTCATAGAAAGAGTTTTGTGTGTTGGTCGGGTACATCTCCAATCTATCTTCAAACACCTGCTTTTTATGAGCGCCATTTCAATGATGGCAACATCGTGGATTTCCTTTTTGTCGGACAGACCATCAAGCGTAAATATCCAAAAGAGACCATAGAGGCCATTCACAAAGTGTACGGCAGAGGCGATTTCCATTTGACATATGTCGGATCGAAAGACATAGCCTATCCCGAAACCCAACAATACATTGATGACCATGGCTTGGGAGATAAGGTAACGTTTTTGGGGCAAATACCCAGAGATGAAATCATCAAGCAATACGACAGGCATCAATGTTTCATTTTGATTAGTAGGAGCGAAGTGTTTGGTTTAGTGTATCTTGAGGCCATGGCGCGTGGATGTATAACGGTTGCATCGAAAAACGAAGGTATGGAAGGTATCATCCAAGACGGGGTAAATGGTTTTCTTTGCAAGGCTGGTGATGTAAATGAGTTGGTGTCCGTTATACAAAGAATCAACGTGCTTCCTGCTGCTGAAAAGCAAAGAATCTCCGACAATGCCCGTCATACAGCAGAAGAATTGTCAGATTATAATGTCGCCAAAAATTACATTGAAGCGGTAATGAATGCATAAGAAATGAAAGAAAGGATTACATATATTGACGTGGCCAAGGGCATTTGTATGCTTTTGATTATGTGTGCCCATATAGGTGTCCCAATAGACATACCAAGAGCGCATGCGGCTCAAACGACAACATTCTTCATGTTGAGCGGTTATTTCTTCTCCATAAAAGGCAATTTCAAAGACTTCATGAAGAAGAATGTCAATAGTATCCTTATTCCTTTTGTCATTTTTTATCTGTTCAGCTATGCCTTGTTCTATTTGGGAAAACGCTTTGTCCCAGGTTTCGCTTCAATGACGGCGGCAAAAGGCATACTGGATTGTGTCACCCAAAAACAATATTTCAACGGACCTTTGTGGTTTTTGTTAAGTTTGTTTTGGATCCGATTGATTACTTATGGAATAATAAAATGTTCAAAAAATGAGATAATTCAATTTGTTTTGGCTATTTTATGTACGGGAGGGGGGTATCTGCTTGGTCATTATCACATCGACATTCCACTATCGTTTGATTCAGCGTTAAGTGCGGTGTTAGTGTTTTATGTAGGTTATTTGTTGAAGAAATACAGTGTTCTTGAAAGGTATAATAAAGTTGAAAGTGGTATATTTGCCATCATATTTTACATCAGTTGTATCACAATTCCTGGAGCCATTGAGAATAGCATCAATCGATTTTCTGGCTCGTTTGTTGCTGTGATTTACATCAGTCTTGTGTTGAGTGTGGCACTAATACTTTTTTCAAAGTGTTTTTTGTCTTGGTCAAAAGTGTTGTCTTTTATAGGCAGAAACACGATGTGGCTCATGTGTACGCATCATCTGATTTATCGCCCCATTAAATTGGTACTTGATAGATTTGCTGTCAAAGGTAATCTTAATGCTATTCTTACATTTTTGATTACCCTTGCATTGTGTTGTCTCACGGCCCCTATTGTTGAAAAATATCTTCCAAGGCTTGTTGGAAAAACCCCAGAAACCAAATCATGATGTCTAAAGTAGCCATAATGATTACATCCTGCGACGCTTATGCGGATTGCTGGAAGCCAATGATATTTTCGTTGGACAAATATTGGCCCGACTGTGAGTGGCCGCGATACATCGTCACCAATTATAAAGAAGACGAAAGCATTCCCAATACGGGCTTCATCAAAGTGGGAGACGACAAGCGTAGTTGGTGCAA
>ERZ809497.13-NODE-13-length-17379-cov-7.901697_pt1 | contig 17379 bp, 24 predicted proteins | sample MGYA00521237_ERZ809497 | MGnify/ENA primary metagenome ERZ809497 (study PRJEB31581, sample SAMEA3312976) | metagenome | study: EMG produced TPA metagenomics assembly of the PRJEB8939 data set (Metagenomic analyses of Rumen microbiomes reveals... | reverse complement strand
GAGATCTACACTCTTTCCCTACACGACGCTCTTCCGATCTGCTAGTATGTCGATAAAGTAGGGTGTGAAGTCCGTAAAATTCTTTATCGGCACGAACTGGCCGTCTGTGACGATTCCATTCCTGAACCGGATGGGGAACACTTCATCTCCTGGGATTATTTTGGACCGGTACTTAATCTGCTTCACGATCTCATCCACGAATCTGGTGGGCTGTCCTTCGCACAACTGGTAAATCCTTCTGATCAGCATCCCGTCCCCGTCATCGGACAGGTATTCCCCGTCCCGGAACCACCAGATACAGCCGGAGTAGAGGACCGTCCTGCACTCGTCCATAATCTTGGTGGCTATCCAGTATTTATCGTCCGGTTCGGAGTTCATGTCCACGTCCCGGACGATACCGTTGTATTCGTCCTCCGGCATGGGTTTCGCAAACACATGGCTATTGATAAAGCGCAGGTACTTCTCCCAGGGACCCTGGTCTCCCAGGGCTTTTCTGTGAGCGAAAAGTGCCTTGTTCCTGCCGTCGCCTTCGTCCATGCCGGTCATGTCTTTGTATGGGTGTTTCATTGTGCCCAATTTAAAACACGGTGGCATGTACTGGCGGACGTTCTCATTATCTATCTGCCGGAGCTGGCCGTTCTTTTTGATGGTCATTCCGTTGGGTCTGGTCCGGCTGGTATGCTGTTCTATGGCAAATCCCAGCCGGCAGACACCGTCTTTCGCTCTGGCGAAGTCGGCAGGTTTCTTGAAGTAGAGATGTACGCCCCGTTCTGTCCAGACCGTCATGGTCTTTATGTCAAAGTCTGCGATCAGGGCTTTTATAGATTCTTTCGGAAGGTGGTCTATATCTATGACCACCTCATTGTCGGCTATTTCATAGCCTGCATCGGTGAAAGCGTCTGGGCTGTCTGACCGCTCCGGTTTGCTGTTCCCGTGTTTTTCACCTGGGAGATATTCAACATACACTCGGCCACCCCCTCAGTTTTTTGTTAACCAGGTCCATATAATGGTCCAGGTCAATCATCTTTTTGAAATCCGGTATGTCGGCCAGATCACCGTTCCAGATGAACATCCTCTCCGGGCTGTCCGGGAAGTTGACCTGTCCGCCGTCCTTCCGGATCTTGTACAGCTTGGTTGTTCCGGGATAACCTTCCACTGCTGCGAAGATCCGGTTAACGTTGTTCTGCCAGTCCCCGGAAGCGTCCTGCACGCCCTGGAAGGTGCTGCCGGCCTTTAAGATGTATTGCCACAGGACCGGATTATCCAGATTGTCGGTAAACGTCTTATATACGGGAGTGCCGTATACCAGATTCTCTACCAGTGCTTTCTGAACAATCCTGATATTGTTATTGGAGAACAATTTATCTTTGTGATACTTGTTAACCTCTCCGCCTTTTACCTTTATCTGGCCGTCATGTGTGGCGATGTAGTTGTTCACGTCCTTCTGGATCCATTTGTCGAACTCGTCGACTTCCAGAACCAGACCTTTAAAATCCTCCTCCCACTCTTTGCAGATGTAGAGATATGATCCGTCCAGTTTTGGATCGTCAATAAAAGCAACACCGTCGGTGTTTGCGTTGATGATTTTGTAGCCGGCATCGTGGAGCATACCGCACAGTTTGAAGAGTGCAATCTGACCATATATGCAGACGGTGGCCGAAGCCATGGGATTGAATAGGGTAGAATACTGACTTTTGAAAAGGCCGTACACTGAGTTAAGTATCAGCTTCAGTGCCCCGGCCCGGACCGGATCGGAATGTTTGATGGACAACCTTTCCAGCCGGATGCTGTCATACAGATCTGTGGCGTCCCCTAGGGCCCGGAGCATTTTGATCAGGGAAGGATACATGCTGCCAACGTCGGCCAGTTTGATGTTGCTGGCCACCAGGGGCTTGTCAGGAGCTCCATGGAGACCGCCCAGACCGAACACAAAGGTACAGCCGTATTCCTTAATCTTTACGGATCGGCCTTTGCCTGTAACAGCTTCCGGCGATGCTGTCAATTCTTCCCACATGTCCCAGACAGAGGAAGGGATCCCGTCCACGTTTCGCCAGTATTTATCCGGTACCTTGCGTTCGGTCCATTCCAGGAGACCGCTGTTTCCCAGGAGGATATTTGCTGACATTGTGGTCGTGTTCCATCTGGCAGCCGATCGTCTTTTGCTTTCCGGCATCATTGTCAGCAGGGATTCCTTTGTTTCAAAGTAGGAAGATTCCCGGAGCTTGTAGATGTTGATGGTAGTCTCTACGTCGTAGCAGCAGTATTTGAACACTTCCTCCCGCTCTTCCTCTGTCAGCGGTCTCTGGATGTCAAAAGGAACAGAGCTTTCAATGATACTTTTACCCATGTTACCTTCAATCTGTTTCAGGGAAGGATGGGAGACATCTATCTGCTGCATGGTGTCCAGGGACCGGATCAGGGGACTCCTTTTGAGAGTTGCCCCTTTACCGGAAATGATCCTGTCGTTCTGGCGCTTTAACATGGAAGGCACGTTGGTGAAATCGTTCATCATGGTGGTCAGCATGTCGTCATCGTAATGGTAGTTGTTATATCCCACCAGGATCCTGTCCTGTATCAGGTTGGGAATCCCTTCAAAGCCGGAAGGCTTTATGTCCGTTACCCATTTCCTGCCTTCATATTCAGCCCGGCCCCTTTCCGGATTGCTCCAGAAATGGCCCACGACTTCGTTATTGATATTTTTGAAAACTGCCAATGCGTCATATTGGAATGTTTCGATGTCGTAAAAAAGGAGTTTGTTCCTGTCCATTATTACTTCCTCGTTTTAGGGAACTTCTTAATATCTCCATAGTAGTGAGTGCCGAAGGCAGCCTTAACTTCAACCATAAGCGGATGTCCGATCAGGGAATCCTTCTCAGAGACCGGGACGCCGTACTTGTCTTCAAACTTCTGGTACTCCCGTTCCTTCTTCTGAGGATCCACGAACCACTGTTTCATGGATTCCATGTACTTGCCGAAGGTCTGTTTTGATTCGTAGGTCTTCCCTTCGTAGTCGTACCGGATCTTGATGAAGTAATCATCTACGATGATCTCTTTGACCTCTGTCTGCAGGATGCAGCCGACCATGTCCTTAGTGAACTTGTCAACCTGCTGGACCTCAAACAGGCTGTTGAAGCGGTCATACACATAGACGTCCTTCTTCTGTCCGATGCAGTCAGCCAGGCTTTCAAAAGGTGTGCCGAACAGGTCATAGCACCAGCCGTCGACCTTTTCCGCTTTGGCCGGATCATCCACATACTTGCCGTTCTCATATCCCTGCTTGTTGAAGTTGACGATCCGGACTTCCTTGCGTTCCGCATCCAGGAATGTCATCACTGCTTTTTTGTCGTTGTTCTCATACTCTACGCTTACCAGTTCAAGTCCTTTTCTCAGTTCCATAATTAGTTATCCTCTCTGAAATTAATTCCGTTTACTTTTAACAGTACCAGTGCAAATTCAATGTCCTTCCTGCCGGTGATGGTAATATGCTTTACCTCTTCCTCTGTGTCTTCCGTCATCTGCCTGACCGCCTCTGTCCGGGCCTCTCTGGCCTTTACTTCGGCGACTGCTGCAGATACGTCCAGACAGGCAAGGTACTCAGCTTTGTATTCCTCACCCATGAAGGACATGGTCTCCAGATCCTTCTCTGTCTTTTCCAGCCATTCCACCATGTCCTTTTCCACGGCTTTCATTGACATGGACTTGTTCAGGTGTTTGGGAGACAGCCACCTGTCAAAAGCGTCAGGCAGGATCCTGATGGAATACAGGTCGATGCGCTTGTCCCAGATCTCCCGGATCTTCTGCTTTTTGGTTTCCCGTTCCATCTCGTCCAGCTCCCGGACCTTTTCCCGGAGCTCGCTGTCCGCTTCGTCAATGATGGCGATCAGGTATTTAACTCTGTTCTCAAAGACGTCATACTCTGCCAGGACCTGTTTTTTGATCTCTATTCTGCGCCTGTTGAGCTCATCAGTGACTTTTCTGCACTTGGCAAGTTCCTTCTTTACCTGTTTGACGTTATCCTCTGACAGATCTATCGACCGGATATAGTCCGCCGCCATCATAGCCTGCTGTTTGTAGGTCTCATAGGCCGGGAAGGCGACCGGAGCAGCCTTGAAGGATACGTCAGGACCTTTTGTAGGGTCCCATACTTCAAATTCATTCATGATCAATAAAACCTCGATGATTTGTGCAGTTCTATCAGTACAGAATCCTTGTCCCGCCTGTGTACGAAATAGAACTCTTTGCATTTCTGGGTGGACAGGTGCCGGAGATTTGATTCGGCGGGATCGTATCCCCGGCGCCTGTATCGTTTCGCTTCTTCCCGGAGCTTCCGTTCGTCATAATTGGATTCCAGGAAGAAATAGTCTATCGGCATGTCTTCCGGTGTCTGCACCATGCAGGTATCAGTTGCGTACAATATGTTCAGGCCGTCCATCTGGATGATGTAATATGTGACCGGGACATCGTGGACGCCTTCAAACGGAACGACGCGCCTGTGTTTGTCCAGATCAAAAGGGGCCGTGCCGATGACCTTGTCGACTTCATATTGATAAGCCACGTCAGCATTGGCGTATATCTTCACCCTGGGGAACTCCTTCTGGATCCGTTCCAGCGTCCGGGGTTTGATATGATCAGAATGGGCATGAGTGATCAGGAGAGTATCGACCTTGTAAAGGTCTTCCTCCATCCTGCCGAATGTTATGCCGCAGTCGATCATGATGTTCTCTATCCTGACGGCGTTTCCTTTTGATCCGGAAGCGATGACGTTGTAATCTAACATGTGTACCTCTTTCAGGACTGGGAGCTGCCTGACTCTGTTTCCTGCAGAAAATCGTATTTATATCCTCTGGTCGTAATCTTGCCGTCCTTAAAAACAGTGCGGTCTACGCCTTTGTAGGTCTTCTTCCCTTTATCTTTCCGGGAATCGTAGTTGTTGACGTCTATGGAAAACATTTCGTGCTTATCGTCAACATCGATACGGATACTTACCTTATGTTCCTTTGACAGCTTCCGCAGAGCGCCTTCCAGATAAGAAAACTCTCTGGTAATGTCCACCCATGCGTCAGGGATTTTTACATTGTCAATGTTCATTCAACCTTCCTCCATATTCTCAATCGCGTTTTTGATCTGCATCTGTGCGTACCTCATGTAGCCATCCGCCTCTTCCTGAGCGTCCATAGCAGAAGAAAGATTATTGTATGCGTTCCTCTGTGACGGTCCGCCATTTACATAGCTGATATCTTCCTGGATAAATTCCAGATTCTGGCGGAGGGAGTAGAGCCGGTTCTGGATGTCCGTGACATCTTTCAGAAGGTCATTCAGATATTTAATCCTGTCCACCTCTTTCCTCCTTCCCCTTCTGGATCATGAAGGCGTGCACTTCGTCTTCCGTCCATCCGCCGTACTCTTTGCCGATATGCTCATAGGTCTCACCGGCTTCACGTCTGGTCCGGAGGTCTGTAATGTCCAGAGGTCTTTTGCCGTCCGTCTGGACAGGTTCGGAAGCCTTCTCTGCAGCCTTCTTCTCAGCATCCTTTTTCAGCCGATATCCGATTGTGACATCAGCAACGCCGTATTTCTTAGCAATCTTCACATTGGACCACCCTTCTGCCTTCAGCTGTCGAATCTCATCCATGGGCAGGTCGGCCTTCTTTCCCATCTGTGTCTTCCTCCCGCCCTTTTTACACTGCTCCGGGGTGGACTGTCTGGGTATCACTTTTTCTTCCTCCTTCGCTACGTCCTCGATAATCTCCTGAATCTCTTTGGCTTCTCCCCTGCTGATGGCTCCTGCCTTCTGGGCATCCTCCAGAGCCTCCGTAGCAGCGCACACGCTGCAGATTTTCATGTTCTCATCACGCCGGGAGACAGCAGGCGTCTCAAAGTACTGCCGTCCGCAGACCGGGCAGATGCGTCCTGCAGGCTGGGCCTTCATCTGGTATTCCAGATGCGCGATGTGTTCGTCTTTCACCATGAGCTCCTGCTTGAGCTCTGCGATCTTTTCGGACATTGTGTTCTGCAGGCTTTCATACTCCGCCATCGGCACCATGCTGTCCAGCTGTGACTTTGCCAGAATCAGGTACACGTTCTGGTCCCAGGCCAGCTCCCGGATAATGCTCAGCTCCGTGGCCATCTCCAATGTCTTTCTGTACTCTTCCAGCGGAATCGTGATACAATCAGTACAGGAATTGTTTCCGGGCCCCACGATAGGTGTTGCAGCACCTGTGGGGTCATTTGTGTTTCCGATCATCATGTTGTTTCCTCCTTTATTACCTTGAATTTTCTCGTAGGTGCATACCTACACTGCGTTTAATCTGTTTTTAGGGTTGAACCCTATAGAGAATACCCTTGGCGACTAAATCAAATTAGTCGTTCTCTTCGCTGTGTTTCTTACGCTTGTTTTCCCATCCGGGACGATGTCCGTGCCGGTATGGATACAGGGCACATCGTTTGATGGGGCAGTGCGTAACTTCTGTAGCAGAACCGTTTGAACATTCAAGGCGCTTAGCCCGAATCGCCTTAATCGGTGTCCTGACCTTTTCCTCCATCTGTTTCCTCCTTTGCTTTAAAATCCTGTCCATACACCATGGACGGGTCTACTGTTGTTTCCGGGATGACGAATCCGTCTTCCTGCTGGAGCCATGCCAGCTGTTCGGGCCAGTTCATGGTCTTAGTGAATCCGTGCTCAAAGAACAGGGATAACTGGTTAACTTTGAACGTCCACAGGAAGTTGTTCAGTTCCTCATCCGTCATGCTTCTGATTTTGTCTGCGTTACTCAGGGTCAAACACCTCCTCTCTTACAACTGTGTCCCCCGCCATCTCAACGATCATTGCGGGGATATAAACCTCTTTAAGCATGTCCAGCATCATGTCTACCGGGAGACCGCCCTTTGTCATCTTTGCCATCTGCAGGAGCAGTCTGGCAATCACCTTCATAGTGGTGTCTCCCGAAGCCATAGACATTAGTCTGGAATTTTCTCCATTCTCATCTGTCTCATATCTGATAATCTCTTTCACCTTGCGCTCCTCTTAATCTTTCCGTGGGTACATGATTTGATGCACCCTGCCTTCACGTCATCCAGTGCCCTTTTTGTTTTCTTTACTTTCCACTGCAGTAACAGTGTCTCGTTCCTGTTCTTTGCAAATTCAGCGTACTTCGGGCACTTGGCATGACATTCACTTGTCCGCTCCTCACATCCGAAGCAGGGACTTTTCTTCAGTGCCATTCTTCAATCTCCTTTACTACCATCCTGCTCTCAATCACCAGAAATCCCAGGATACCGAAGCATATGATCAGTGCCGGTACTGATGGAGCCGGTGATGACATGATGGCAAGGGCGGTCATGGTTAAGATGCTGTCAATTAATAATCTGATTCTCATGTTTCCTCCTATCTGATCACATACAATGTCGTTCCTGTCCGGCAGTGCTTATATACCCAGTCAGCCATCCAGTTTTCCGTCCTGATACATGCCGGGGAGTTGTGCGCTCCCAGCTTGCCTCCCAGCAGGTATACCCTGTCATACCTGTACCGGGCAGACATATGATATGTCAGGCTGTGTATGCCCCATCCGCCGGACGTCATGGAGCAGGACCAGTACTGCCATTTTTTGCCTTCTGAATTGGTATAGACCAGCCTGTCGGTCTTCCAGCTGATTCTGTGCTGTCCTGCCGGGGTCTTTGTGGTCTTTGTGCCGGGTATGTTTGCGGCGGAAGAGCAGGGCGCTGCCTTCACCAGCTTCCGCTTGCCTTGTTTGCCCTTATAAGCAAAGAGGCACATGTGTCCATATCTCAGGTCCGCTATCACGGCATAATCCGTCCTGCTGGATACTGACTTGCCTTTCTTCGTGACATCAGCGGAAGGGGTCTTGCTGTACTTGCCATGATCGAAAAAGAGATTGATGCGGACGCCATTCTTGTCATACATCTGATACTTCTTTTCGTTCTCTGCCTTTTCAATCTCAATCTCTTCCTTTGTCTTCTGACGCTTGCCCATCTTTCCGTTATCCGCATACACAGGCTGTACTGCCAGAGCACAGGCCAGCAGGATGGCTATCAGGCGCTTCACTCTAACCCTCCATAACAGCTTGTCATATGGCCGGCGCTGTCGAATGTATACGTGCCTCCGTAAACTTCGACTGTCCCGGTCACCATCTGCCCGTACCGCCAGTTGGCGCTTTCTTTTTCAGCAAAGTAGTACACATTTCCGTCAATGGTATGGAAGCCGGTCAGCATGTCTTCCGTTGACCAACCGCCGTTATTCCAGTAACAGAAGACCGCGTCGCCTTCCTGAATCCATACATGGGTCTGCTGTGTGTCGCCGTCATGGTAGTCTTCCGCAGCCATGACCGGGGTAGCTGCTATCATGCAGGACAGCAGGATCATAAGTATCTTTCTTTTCATGTTCTCCTCCTTAATCTTTCCGTTTCTCTCTCCAGCAGTTCCCGGCTGATAAGGTACGTCTTCCGGCCGTTCGGGCCGTCCTTTACATACCCGATCGGGAGCCGGCCCTGCTGCATCAGGATCCTGACGCTGAGTTTTGTGATTCCCAGGACACGGGAAGCTTCTTCAACCGTTACCCATCCAGACATCATTCCACCTCCTCTGTCTGCCTTTGGGTGGACACTTCAGGTAAAATAAAATCGTCTACTTCAAAGCCTGTGACTTTTGACCAGGCAAGCAGGACGGGCCTGTTGAATGGCGCCCTGCCGTTTTCAAGGGCGATAAGATGTACCCTGCTGATGCCGATCTCATTGGCCATAGCCTCCTGAGTGTACCCAGCAGATACCCTGGCGCCCTTTGGTGTGATTTTTGCTGACACGCTTTCACCTCCTTTCCTGTGAATTTAAAGACTGCCGGCGGACTTGAACCGCCTGACCCGCATGATTACGATTTATACTTTTGGGCTTATTACGTGTTTTAATTTTGAACTGAATCTGCCTGTCCATCGTACAGATACCGCATGAGTGTGCCGGGCCACGCCAGGAGGATCTCCTTTCCGCCCTGTGGGCTAAAACATATTTTTTTGATCCCGGATATTAACTTGTTACTGTGTGAACTTGTGACTGCATTTTGCGGGCGCTTCCCTGTGAGCAGGGCAGTCCGCCGGAGCCGTCGTCGCAATGGTCTTAATTGGGAGTTATCATCAGGAGTTATGTACTGCATGATATTTGTTTGGCTGTTCTCTTTGCCATCGCTCTGGGCTGTCCCTGGGGAAGATCCAGCAGCTTACGCCCTCCGGCTGTGTCGCTGTTGTCAGCGACAAGCTAAGTATAGTCCACCAAAAGGTATTCTGTCAATACAAAATGTAAACTTTTAATGCCTTTTGTGCTATGCTGTTATCAAAGGAGGTGGACGCCATGCCCAGTGTAAGAGATCAGCAATTAGCAAAAGTAATAGGTACAAACATCGCCAGGAAGCTGATTGAGCAGGATAAGACCCAGATGGACATCGTCAACGACCTGGGCTTTTCTAAGTCCACCGTATCGTCCTGGGTAAACGGATCCCGTATGCCATTAAAGGGCAAACTGCTCCTGATCGCCGCTTATCTCGGCTGTACCCTTGACGACCTCATGTATGACCCGAAAGAGGCCAGACGCAAGCATTCCTATTCTATCCCGGTGTACGCCCGTGTAGGGGCTGGTCCGCCCCTTGAAGCGTCTGAGGAGATTATTGACAGGGAAGAGATTTCAGAACGCATGGCAAGCCTGGGGAGCTTCTACGGTCTGCGTATCGATGGTGATTCTATGGAGCCCAGAATCGTAAGAGGAGATGTTGTAATTGTGAGAAAACAGGATACCGCAGACGATGGTGACATTGTGATCGCTATCGTCAACCAGAACGATGCTGTCTGTAAGCGGTTGAAGAAATATAAGGGCGGAATAGCCTTAGTGTCCAATAATCCGATGTATGAACCGATGTATTTTACAATCACGGACACTCAGGATATACCGGTCAGAATTATCGGTAAAGTCGTTGAATTGAGGGGAAAGCTATGAGAAACGAAAACGGCTACGGCTCCATAATCCGCCTTCCCGGCAAACGCAGGCGCCCTTTTGCGGTGCGTGTTACTGTGGGTTACGTCACGGATCCGGACGGCCATGCCCGTCAAAAGCAGAAATATATTGCTTATTTTGCTAAACGTTCCGAAGCGGTTGCCTACCTTGCTGATTATAATCGCCAGTCAGCTCCAGCAGAAAAGCCAAAGGTTCCCACGCTCAAACAGGTTTACAACGAATGGTATCGCTGGAAATGGGACCGCCAGAACCGGCCCGGCCCACGTACATTCGACCGCTACGAATCCTGTTTTAAAAAGCTGTCTGCCTATCACGATTACCGCATAGACCGCATAACACTTGACCAGCTTCAGGAAATCATGGACGCACACAGGGGCAACACAAAAAGCGCCCAGACGCACCTGATAAGCATCATGCACAACGTCTGGGCTTATGCTCTGAATCACGAGTATCTGGACAAAGATATCACCCGTAATCTTGTGTTGGAATACAGCACGGAAAAGGTCCGTAAACGGGAGATATTTTCCGATGATGAAATACACAAGCTGATAGCAGAAAACGCCTCTGACGCCATCCTGCTGGTTTTTACGGGTATTCGGTGTGCGGAACTATGCGGATTGAAAATTGAGAATATCCACGATGACCACATTATCACAGGGGTAAAGACCGAAGCAGGGAAAGACAGGTACATTCCGATTCCAGAGAAGCTGCGGAAATACATAAAGCCACAAGGACGGACATACTATTATGAGAATCGTACTGGCTCCGTCCGTACCACATCAAACTATACCGCCCAGACGTGGCACCCCATGATGGGTAAGCTGGGTATGTACCATGTACCGCATGACTGCCGGCATACGTGTGCGACACTCATGGAGCGGGCAAAGATTCCGAAGCTCCACCGTAAGCTGATTCTGGGTCACAAAATTAAAGACCTGACGGAAGGGGTATATACTCACGTATCCCATGAGGATTTGATGGAAGATATGATCAAAATCACAGACATGTTTTTATAAGTCACAAATAAGACACAAAAAAAGACCCCGCCTATAAAAGACGGGGTTTCATAAAAATTCCAGCAATCTCCAGTATTGGCGGAAAATGGCGTACTTTCGTGGGTTAGGTTGAGTTAGATTGAGTTAGATTGAGTTGGTAAGCTACAAATAAGTTACAAAAAAGACACAAAAATAGACCCCCATGATAGCAGTTCATGAGGGTCTTTATAGTGAAACACTTAGTCTGCAGACTGTGTGTCTCTCACTTAATTAGTTGAATTTAGTTGACTAAAGTTGAATTTAGTCAAAGAAAGTTGAATTTAGTTGACTAATAGTTGACTAAGTTGATGCCAAGTTGATGCCAAGTTGTTATTTAGTCGTTCTATTAACTTGGCGTTGGATTTGTTCGTACCATTCACCGAAGTCAATCTGCCTCTGTTTCAGGTCTCCGTGCTTACCGGCCCAGACCTCACGGGCGCCTTTCTCAATCTTGCTGACGGCTTCCTGGACTTCCTTTGTGTAGTCAAAGTGTCCTGCCTTCTTAAAGTCGGAAACCTTTGCGTACCTTTCCAGAACATAGTCTGCAGACCACCTGCAGAAATATTCATGGTCTCTGCACATCCGGTCTACCATTTTCTGGATTCTCTCATAATGGTTCCCGAAGTGATCCTGTCTGGTCTCCTTCTTACCGTGCTTCTCAAGCATCACTTCCACGGCAAAATGCTGGTCCCATTTCTCAAAGGGCAGGACACAGACATGGATGATACCGCCCCACGGATAGTGACCGCCACAGGAGAGGACGCCTGACCTGTTGGCGGTCTCTTTGTACTGGTCATAGTGCTTGTTATGGTATCCTCCCTCCTCATTACAGGACCAAATCCAGTGCTTTCCGTTAATCATACCGGCACTGGTACAGCAGTTGGACCATTGGATATAAATGACACCTCTGCGCTTCAGCCAGAACGGCAGGTCCCGTTCATAGCAGTTGACCCAGATAAGCCGGGCGTTACGGATGTTCTCCTCTCCGAACATGGCTTTTGAAATTGTATCGATGGATGACGGCTTAATGCCCTGTCCTTTGACATAGGTGTGACCCATCTTTTTGCCAACGTCCAGACATCCTGCTTCCTGCAGAGCCAGAGACCCGGAGCTGGAGCAGGAGATGGATTTCTTCCGGCACATCTCATCCCATGATGATACTCCAGAATGAGTACAGCGCAGTTCTACGACCTTTTTGAAGACCTTTTCTGCACCGTTCCCGGTCCGCTCCAGATAATTAATACACTGAAATGCCATATCACACCTCCCTGATATACTTAGCACTCACAAATCCGTATTTAGCGCCACGATAGCAGATATACAGCCACGTGGAGCCGTCCGCAGCAGTCACGGTATCGCACACATCGACCTGCGTCCCTTTGGCAAGCGGCCCGAACGTCTGGCACTTGCCGTATTCCGTTCCCGGTCCCTTGCGGACGTTTAACGGGTCGGATTTGGTCGCCACGATGCCCGTATAGCGCACTGTTTTGGATGGCGTACGGAAATCCCCACCTGTAGCAGAAGACCCCTTAAATCGCAGAATATGCGTCCACGGGTAGTTACGATATGACCGGATCAAAAACTCTTTCCCTGTCTGGTCGCCCGGCTGACCACCAGAAACACGGCCTTTCTCATTGATGGACGCTTCCACCTCTTTTCCGTCACCGATATACATCGCCGTATGATGCACAATGTTCAGCAGGACGTCACCACGCATCATGCCCTTGCCTGTCTGCCTGTCTACATAGTCCGTAACGTCCGTGAATCCGCACTTACAAAACGCGCTGAGCATGTTGCCGGTATAGGTGGCGCCTGCTGTTTTGACCGGCACACCTGCGTACTGCCACGCTGTAATAACGGCAGAAGAACAGTCATAATCGCCCTTTTCGCCCCAGCGGTATTTCTGATCGTAACCGTGTGCGTTGTCGTTGGCTGTGTCTACCATCCATTTGACAGCTTTTTCGATGATGTCAGTGTGGCTGTCCTGACTCTGCAGGATGCTCTTGTTATCAATAAGCTGTGTGTACAGATGCGAACAATCACACCCGCCCTTGACGCCCGCTATGGAAGCAGAGGACGTATATTGCCACATGATATAAGTGCGCTTGTACGTGCATTTGCTGGCATACTGGGCGACCCACCGCTCACAATCTTCGTCTAAATCTCCATCATGGAGGCAATCAGAAAACCAGTAGGTTGATGCGTAAATGCCGTAAGGGATGCCCGCTTTCTTTAACTCTTTGAAAATGCGGTTAGTGTACTGTGTCCGCCTTGCCTTTGACAGCTTATCAGAGCGTCCTGTCTGGTCACGCTTGACCACCTCGGAATCCAGGAATACAGGCAGCGACAGTTTCATGTTATAAGCCTTGATAGCATTGATAATGAAGTCTGCCTCTTCTATACTTTCGGATTCGCTTATGCTTGTCGGAAAGAAATAGATACTGTAGGGGATGCCGTACTTTTTGCAGGCGTCCAGAAACGTCTTAAACTGCTCATCATAGACGATTTTGCCCGACGTGCATCCTCTGTAACCCAGCCGTATGATGACCGCATCGCAGGCCGTCTTGACCTTGCTCCAGTCCGTGATGGTGTTGTAGTAGGATATGTCGATTACCTTAAGAGCCATATATCCTCCAAATTAAAAAGGGAGCCGGTTCCCCGACTCCCGATGATCATTATTTAGTTGTCCTGTCCATCCGTCATATCCTGCATGGTCTTTTTAAGTCTCTTGATAATCCAGACTGGCATCGGAATACCTGCAAGGTCAAGATTCTCAATCACGCTGACTGTCTCCATGAGGACGATATAGATGGAAAAGAAAAATGCCACGTTGAAATCTAACGGAATGGCAATGCCGATAAGCCATGCCACCACGACAACGAGCATTTCACCACCTTTGCGGAACAGACCTTTACGCATCTTTGTGGAATCCCATGTAGAATTGATAGTTGCCTGTATCCATCCCGATACGACATCTGTCGCAATCATCACAAGGGGCAGAAGGAAAATCCAGTAGGTGTGTGAGTAGTGCAGTTCGTCCATGACTTCTGTTCTGTACGAAAGCAGGAAGTTGTTGATTGTTGTTATGTAGTCCATGATTGTTGTCTCCCTTATGATGCGTGTATGATTTTATACCTCAAATAATCGCCACGGAATTGATATGCGGCATTGGCACTGTGTCCCCCGTCAGCTGATGAGTTATAGCCTGCCAGAACCAGAATACAATCGCAATCAACGTCATATTTGAAACGCATGTAATCATTGAATCCTGTCCGTGCCGTCAGTCTTACGGATGCAGGCAAGTCTGTTGTTGCGTTACGAAATCCGAACCACCTGCCCTGACCGACACCCTCAATGATGACCTTGTCCCCGTCATAGACGCTGACATGTTTGGCATTAAAAACCTTGTCTGGGTCGTCTTCAATCGGGTAAAGCACACCGTCCCAATCTTCTTCCACTGTTACCTGCGAAAAGCCATCACCTGTCGGCAGAAATGTGCCACTCTGTGTCAGGGTATCAATTGTCAGCGATGCAAGCACAGGTTCGGGAATCGGCACATCAACAGTTATCCTGTCATATCCATCCACTCCAGCTGTCGGCAGATACAGACCGTTTTCCGTCACGTTCAAAGATTCCAGTGACGGCTCTACGTCCACGACCACTTCGCTGAATCCAACGTTGCCAGATGATGGAACAAAAGTCCCGTTTTCCGATGTTGCAAGGGATTCTGTAGGAGCAGGCAGAACAGTGATATCAGACCGCACTGTTTTGTCTTTTGTGGCAAGCACCTGCTCACTGTCTGACGGTGTGACCACCGTGACCCCTGAGTATTCATCAGGAGCAACGATGCGGTCTTTGTAGTGCGATACAGACAGGCGGAAACGACAATCTTCTGGTCTTTTTACCGACCACCTCACCTTGTGTACACAGGTCATGTCATCACCTCGTCGTATTCTGTCTTGCCGACCTCAAAACGCTTTTCACCTTGCCAGACACGTGTGCCTGTTGCGGTGACGGTTTCCAGTACCATTTTCACGGGCATTTTGGTTGACCATGATAAAGTCGTTTCCTGCCCAATGAGATACTGGTATTCCTGCACTTGCGTATCAGGGTCAGTGACAAGCGTGAAATCTTCCAGATGTAGCTGCTGTTCTGTCTGCCCGTGCTTGATAGTCAGCACTACGTCTGATAAGTCGGTGACTGGGAAATCGTCTGCGGAAATGCTTATCAGCATCGTCTCGCCACGATGTATGATTTTGTCGCTCATGCCGTCACCCCCTTACCACTGACTGATAATCTGCTTGTTCAGATAGTCATAGCAGAACACATGCCGACCTCTGAGCCAACCATCCACATCTGCCCCATACCTAACAAGGCGAATCAGGTGGTCTGTCGGGTCAACAGATACAAGGTTATAAGAATTTGCGTTCCGCTCTCCATCAACTCTTGCCTGCCCCGATGTCCTTGCTGTTCCCGCCTTTTCAGCGGACATTACAAAGATATTTTCATGATTCTGGATATACCCAAATCCACCACGGTGGAAGTGACCACAGAGCCATACAACAAAATGACCGCCGGCTGTAATAAACGCATCAATGGCATTTGACGCATCTTCCGTGATTGTGGCAAATGTTGGCGTGCTTGCAGACAAATCAGGCGATGTAATATGGTTAAAATTACTGCCGTCAAGTCCGATGACCGCACCCGGCGGAACATGTGATGCTACGATGACCGCATATCCTGCTGTCTTTGCGCTTGCCAGTGCAGAAGTAAACCAGTCAAGCTGTGCCGTATCCCACTGTTCGGAATCCAGTACAATCAGCCTGATGCCCTGTGTCGCATAGTCCTTGTAGTAATAGCAGGCGCAGTAATAATCGCTTGTGCTGTCATCAACGCCTGTCGGCTGTGTCACTCCCCAGTCCGATATATACGGTGCAAAAAACGTGTTGTAAAGGTCTGCTTTTGACGCCCTGTCATTCATAGACAAATTGCTGTTGGCATATACGTCATGATTCCCCAGACAATTCATTGCTCTTTCAGCACATCCTGATGCAATCCACTTTGCGATACCCTGAGAGAAATTTGTCAGGACAGTATCGCCTGTATGAATCATGTCGTCAATCTTCTCAGGAAAAGCATCTGCCAGTTCGACTGCCCCTGTCATGCACGTTAAATTATCGTGAGCATCAGAAAAATGCAAGAGCGTCAGATGTTTTGCGCCGGATGTATCCGAATACCTTGCCTGAGACAGCAAATCCTCATAGGTTCCATTGGTCGCATCTTCCAGAGCATCCACCCTTGCTATCAGGGTATTGCTATTGGATGCGATTACATAAGGCACATAGCCATATGTCTCTTTTCTAAGCTGTACATAATCTTCATTTGCGTCAAGTTCAAGGATTCCAACTCTTATTGACGCCGCACCGACATAAGATATGTCAATCTTCGGATTTGTGACACGGTTTGACTGGTCTTTGAGTATATTTCCGTTGGCATCATAAATCCTGTAAACATAGCCATAATGTCCGTCACTATTCGTGAGCGGCTTGACGGGATAGACCGTTACTGCGTCCCCATAGGCGCAGGGTATGGCATTGCTTCCGTTCACAGCATTGGCATTATTCGCATTGGCTACAGTTCCGTTAGTAAGCGTCAGGTCAACTATTTCGCCTTCTACATCCAAAAACACCTTGTCTGTTTTTCCGGCTGTTTTGGTCAGCGTTTCAATACTGTCGTTTATATCGTCAACTGCCGCTCCCACATCAAGTGTATAGATTTTTTTGACAACAGGTTCTGATGTGTTGTCGCTGACCACAAACACACTGACCGCCCCATCTGGAACGTCCATTACTTCCGTGTGATATGTTTCATCATAGGTATCGTAGAACTCTCCACAGGAAAGAAGTGCTTCGGAAGTGCCTTCGTTGTCACTGTAAAAAGCAATAAATCTGGTTTTCGTCTTGCCGTTATTTCGTGATGTAACGCTGACCTTTTCGATGCCCGTCAGGTCGAAATTGTATGCGTTATAGCTTGCGTATGTGGAAACGCTTCCGGCTTTACTGATGATTTTGTGGGCATAATAGACCAGCGGTATCTGCGTTTCTGCGGTAAGATTTTCGTCAATACTGTCTACTCTGTCAGACAGGTCAGATACATCTCCCTCAACCGCCGTTGTTCTGGTATCAAGTGCAGTAACGTCAGCGGAATCAGCCTTTCCTGCAAGTGCCTGACCAGTTGCAAAATCGTCCGCAGGGACGCCGTGTTGGTTGAATGTCGTGCTTGTGACTGCTCCGCCGTATGTACCGCCAGATGTCCATGCAGTGCCATTCCAGAAA
>ERZ809497.12-NODE-12-length-17556-cov-7.882692_pt1 | contig 17556 bp, 14 predicted proteins | sample MGYA00521237_ERZ809497 | MGnify/ENA primary metagenome ERZ809497 (study PRJEB31581, sample SAMEA3312976) | metagenome | study: EMG produced TPA metagenomics assembly of the PRJEB8939 data set (Metagenomic analyses of Rumen microbiomes reveals... | reverse complement strand
AGATCTACACTCTTTCCCTACACGACGCTCTTCCGATCTGCTAGTATCGAAAATTAATGTTTTGCAGCCTTCTTTCTTCAAATGCATCATAAAGAAGATTTGAGACTATACTATAAATATTCTCTGGTATTTGACTACTTTTATATTTTACTATTTTCATCGTTTTTCTCTTAACTCTGTTCACCTTGCAGTCTTAGATTATTCATAAAACTATCCACGTCCTTTCGCACTTCCTCATGACGTTTTCTTAGTGGTTCAAGAAGATAATTGATTTTTTCCTTTTCAATTTTATCATTAATGTTGTAGAACGCCTTAGGGTCCTTTGAAAGATCATATACCTCTGCCAGTTCGCCACTGTCAAATGGCTCATAAACTCCGACCTTATAGGCAATAATATAGTTTTCATCTCTTGCACTGAACCATATTTGTCTCCTCAACATATCAGGGCATCCAGGCCCCATATATTCGCTTATGACATATGACCTTGCCTGTTCTTCCCTCAACATCGAGCGACCTTTAAACTCATTGCACAGTTCCAATCCTAAAACATCCATCAAAGTAGGTAGAACATCTTTCGAATATTGATATGATGTCACTTCTCTTTCCTTAAGGCCTGGATGTCGCAAAAGCATGGGAATATGGTAACACTCGTCGTAAAAATTATTAACTCTCCTGTTATGAACAGGGGTAAAAGAATACGACGAACCGTGGTCTGCAACAACCAGAATAGTGGTTGTATCCCATAGCCCCATATCCTTCAATCTTTTACAAAACTTTTCGATTTGATAATCAGAATAACGAATAGACAATAGATATGCTAAATTACCCACAAATTTATCTCCTAATGCGGTAACGTAATCCTGCATCACCTGCATTTCCTCATCAATTACCGTAGAGTCTTTAATATCATACGAGAAGAAAGCAATATTATTATGAGGTTCTTCTACATCAAAAAAGAAATAAAAGGGCTTATCACTCTTCCTGTTCTCAAGGATTCTTAATCCCTCTTGATACATTGTATATGCGGTATGCTGATTCTGCCATTTGGGCTTTATCCAACGCTTACGGATCTGACGCATCGTATTCAAGCCACAGAAATAGTTCGCAATATACATAAAGTAGCTATTGTCTCGTGTCTTGGCATATTTCTTTATTGCGTGGAACAGACGTTTTGGCGATGGCATACTCCGCCAGATGTTTGCCTTAAGGTTATTCCAAAAAATCTGATTCAGTAATTTGCCATATTTTTTTTCTACATATCCCTTCAGAAAATCACGATCAATATATGTGTCTATATCAGAGTCATCAAGAGTCACCAGCACATGCGATTGTCCCTTGACAAGGAAGTCATCAATATAGGCTTTAGAATCTTTCTTAAACTTATCATATTCTTCCTTAAGGGCCGTCAATGCCTTTGGGGCATCGTATGTCTTGTGTATCTCTTTGTGTATCTTGAATGTCTCTGGGTTATTAATTGAGTTGTTGAGGAAGATGATCCAGGAATCAAACATGACCTCAAATCTGGCTTTCAGCAATAGATAGTCGTCAGCTGTGAGCTTTTCATTCTTTACCAAATCACAGTAATAGCTGAAAATACCGCCCCACTCGCTATCAAAGATAAAACCAGTTGAATAAAGTGGATGGTCAATATATTTGCACACCTCCTTGCCGAGAATATAGTATGGGTAATTGAAGTCGTATGTTTCATATCCGGCATCGTGGAATGCCTTGTAATGATGTATAGGGGCCGTATTCAACTTGAAATAATAGCCAAAGTCATCTAAACAATCACGTCCAGTAAAAAGGCTATGCGTGGCAGCATCAGTGTATGGACCATGGGAGTATAACTTGGTCGTTGTTATACTCTCTTTCTTTAAAGAATCTAGAAACGGAGTTGGGCTTACCGCAGCCTGACGTGTTTCTATAGAATTCCACGTCACGGAATCCACGAAAAAACATATCGCATTATTCTTCATACTTGTCTTTATTTAAAGCGTTCATCGACAAACTATATTACTTTGTCATATGATTTAGACGGGAATAAACTTTGCCATGCTTTCTTCGTAATGTAAATAAAAGTGGGAATCCATGGTACATTATGATGCAGTAGTTCATTTAAACAATACTTATAGTTTTTATCTGATCTTAACGCATGAAAAAACATATCTCTTCTAAAGATCCTATCAAATTCTTTTCGATCTTCCTTAGAAAGAGCTTCTATCTGGTCTTGAAATAACTCATAATACTGCTTATCTACATCTAAAAAATTAACATTTCTCTTCTCCGTATGAATGTGGACAATAAGACCAGGCTCCGGGCAATACGCAATCTTGTATTTTTTCAATATCTTTGTTGTAAATTCTTTATCTTGGTTTCTTTTAAATGTTTCCGTAAAGCCGCCAACCTCATCCCACACAGTCTTTCTTACAAGCAGATTAGACCCAGCCAGAAAACTAAACTCTTTTGTCAAGGCCTTAAAATACAAATCACCTTCTCGTGTTTCCTTTAATGGAACATATGGGCCTTTTTCTTTCTTGGTGTAAGCCATAGAATAACAGGCACCCCAATCATTAGACCTACTTTCCATTAGTTCTACTTGAGATTGAACTTTTTTAGGAAGAAACTCATCGTCATCATCTAATAAGGCAATATATTTAGCATTTGAATATTTTGCGCCAATATTCCGAGCTACAGCACCATTCATATTTCGAGCATTTTTCACATACTTTACTCTAGAATTATCGGAATATGCTGCCATAATAGCCTCGGTTTTTTCCCGGCCATTGGTATTAGGATTATTGTCATCAACCACAATTACTTCCACATTTGTATACGTCTGCTTTAAGACTGAATCTATAGCACGTGGAAGCTTTTCTGGGCGTTCGTATGTTGGTATTATTACGCTAACTAAAGGATAATTCATTAGAACACTTCAATTTATTTATATAATGTTTATATATTTATCAAAAATCATAGTTATTCACAGTCTATACTTAGCTTCCTGGGATAACAAAGTCATTATGGCAAGAACGGTGCCTCGAAAATAGTATGATAATAATACATATTACCACTACTGTATTCAAAGTTGATTTTGGATAAAAGCATCCAGTAGTACCAATACAAACCATAACTAATATCAAACAGGTATGGTATCAATATAAACCATCGAATTTGTCTATTAGATTGCTCCAAAACTGTACATAATACAATGACAAAAAAGATATAAAGATAAACAGTATAACGACCTTGAAAATTAACATGGAGAAAGTCGGGTATAAGATACAAAAGTGCTAAAGTAAAAGCAGCGTCATAGACCTTGTTCCCCCTTTTATAATTATCACAAATAAACCAACATGGGATCAAAACCAAAAATCCACTCAGCATTGATGTTAAACTACGGTTACCCACAACATCAAAATAATAGTTGTAATCATTAAATATATCAAAGAATCTAACTACATGTTCAAAAATATAAGTTGAACTAAAAAGGGATGCTACATTAGATAAAACAAGAATTATAAAGATGGTCCGTCCAGAAAGCTTCGGAATAATCAAATCAAAAAAAGGAACGATAATAAACACCAAAGCAGATGTGTGAAACATAGCAGCAATAAATACCATCCCTATATAAAATAGCCAACGTTTACGTTGAATATAGAATAGGTCAAAAGCCCATAAAAGAATACATGCTGCCATGGTTGATCGTTGGGCTGAAATAAGGTTAAAATGAAAGTCCGGGACAATAAATAGTAAAAGGAAAAATAGCCAATACCATCTTTGGGGAATATATTTGATAACAAGGTGATATAGCGTAATGACTATTAAAGCGGAAGATGCGATAATCCATTGATAATAATGTTTAAATATTCGCATGATACGATAAAACCAAATTTCCCCAAAACCTGCACGGTTTTCATTTATATCGGAATAGAAAGTATCATAATAATTCCAGTAGTCTAATCCATAATCATAGCGGATAGCCCAATAAATAAAAACAATGAAAAAAGATAGCGGTAGTATATATTTTTTTCTGTTAATTTTGTTTTCAGGAATCAAATTAAGAATCAACAGCAGCGCTAAAATGGTGAAATGTACTATCATCTTGCTTCAATTCTTTTGGGATTTACAAAACTTAGAATACGATTAAATCCTACTTCTGATTAATTTTGCAGGATTACCTCCAATGATAGAATATGGTGGGAAATCTTTTGTTACTACACTATTAGCTGCAATGATGGTCCCTTTAGAGATATGTCTCCCAACCATAATTGTAACATCTCTGCCAATCCATACGTCGTCATCAATAATCACTGGTTTTTCTTCTGAAAACCCCTGTTTATTCATAGGTATATCTGTGCGTTCAAAAGAATGGTTCCGTGCATGAATGTAACAATTCGGTCCCATCATTACATCATTACCAATAATAGAAAAACTTGGAATGACGCAGTTAACCCCCAAACCGCTATTGTCCCCCACACGTAAACCTCTGCCGAAAGTAGCACCTTTCTGAATATTTACGTTTTTTCCACAATGATCAAATAGATTTCGGCATGTTATATATCTTATTTTTCGTGCAAAATATCCGATTCTAATTACCTTAAACAATTTTTTATCACTATCGGGAAGATAAAAGGCAAGGAAACGATATAGTGCCCTACATAAATAATATTTAACTGATTTTTTTCTTGATAATTCATAATTCACTTTTAATAGTTGCTGTTAAGCAGATTAAATTATCCTATGAATATAATACATTAACGCAACCAATATGCAATTCTATTCAATTAGATAGCACTTTTGTTTATACCATGCTGTTCTTATCTTTTGATTCTATTTGGTAATATAATGCCCATAATCTCATTAAGATCAGAACGATAGAATTTATGTAGATACAGGTAGTACACTGTCATAAATGCTATGGCCATTAACACTTGAAGAACTACAGGAACAACAAAACAAATATTCAATATTGCAAACGGTAAGGCGATTAAGAGTGTAGCAATCACTGTATTTATAAACATGGAAATATATTGCCTCAATGTTATACTTACAAACATAGGACGAATAACAATAAAGAAATATATAAACAATGTCAAAACAGCCATCATTGACTGGCCATAGGCAACAGCATAGATGCTGATACTTGCAGAGACAAGTAACACAATGGTCGAAAGTACAATACGAACAATTGTCCAATGCAATCCCAAGTCTGTTCTACCTAAAGCTATCATCACGGACCCTGCTTGCGAGGTTAAAGCGGAACAAATACCCATAACCGACAGTATTCTTAAAAACAATGCTACTTCTGCAAATGATGGTGCATATAGAATAGCTACTAATAAATCAGCAAAAATGAACATTAAGGCATAAATAGGGGCAGCAAGCATTGATATTGTGCTGACAAGCTTGTGATAATTCTTAATTACAGACTGCATATTCTCTTGAATCTTTGCAAATGCTGCTGAAAAAACACTGGCTGAAATACTATTTATCACCAAGAAAGGCTTAACAATCAATTCTTTTGCAACATTATATACACCAAGTTGATCCATAGTGAAGAAACGTCCTATAAGAAAAACATCCAACCTGGCTGCTACAAAATCAAGTATTTGTGTTCCTAATTGATATCCACCTATCTTCATTACATCTTTCACTTCGGCAAAACTGAAATGAAACATGATTCGTTGTTCTCGTAATCCAGCAATAGCATATATGCCTTGATTAACAGCCGTCTGAACCAATTGTCCCCACACCAAACTCATAACTCCAAAACCGAACCAAGCCAGTAATGTCGATGTTACTATACCCACGACTGACGTTATAATGCGAACCTTAGATACAAATCCAAACTCAAGATTTTTAGTTTTGATAGTTTGGAACATTTTCCCAAAGGCAGTGATCAGTATTTTAATTGACAATAATCGTACAATGGATGTTAATTCGGGTTGCTTATAAAAGATAGCCACTAATGGAGCTCCCAATATGGTAAGTGCACAAATGACAATACTCATACTTATATTAAGCCAATATACAGACGAATAAACCTCTCTGGTAATGTTCTGCTTATGAATTAATGCAGCAGTAATACCTAACTCGGCAAAAATATCGGTAAAAGCAATTACCATAGATGCAATAGCAATCAATCCGAAATCCGATTTTTCAAGCAGTCGTGTCAATATAGCCACTTGTAGCACACTAATTACCATAGTGGTTACTGTGGCGACGGTATTCCACTTTATACTACTGGCAGTCTTTTCTTTAAGTCCCATTTGAGATATTATTATTTGCTGATAGACATAAAGAACTCGTTTCTAACTTTAGCCGCAGACTTACACCCCATACTCCTAATACATTCAAGAACGCTATCCTTTATCTCAGGAGCACCTTCGGAAAATGCTTTAAGTATTGCTGCATCAAGACTATCTATACTTGATACGGAATGATATGGTTTATAATTGTGACTTTCTACGTCGGGATATTTAAGCCATGCCCCATTGATACAATTTTTTTCACATAGCAAGTATTCTTTTAAACTGGCATTATTGGCATCAGTTGTTTGAACATGGATAAACATGTCCGTTGCTTGGCGTACAACAAAAAGAGTTTCTAAATCAAGATATTTATCATAAAAGATAGCTTGGATATCGTTTTCCTCTACAGCTTTTTTTACTTGAGATAAATACTCGATATTTTTGGGATATGTAACGGGAAATAGTAGAATCAATTTTTGTGGAAGTTGTTCTTTGATATGACTAATTGCTTCAACAATTTTTAAGTGTTGTTGAGCAGGAGTTGCATTATAACCGCAACTGATTGTATAGTAATCTTCAATACCAAGGCGACGCTTCGCCTCGTTAGTATCTATTTCATTTTTGTGTTCTACGATGTAATCTATTGTTTCGGAACCCATTCCTGCAAAAACAAACTTGTCTTGTGGTATATGGAAAATTGTCATGAAGTCTTTTGTGAATCTGTCTCCCCGTCCCGTGACATAATCTGCTGCGTTATAAATCTTTTGTAATTGTTTACGTTGTTTATTATTGATTCTATACACATCACTACCCCATGGTGAGAGTACCAAGTTGTCTGTCATTTTACGAATTTCTGGCAAAATATAATAATAAGCACTACGAGGATAATGAATGTTTACAATATCATAATGTTTGCCTTGCGAAAAGGACCGAAAATACTTATGCCAATTATGAATTATTTCAATTCTTTTTAGAATAGGAACATACCTGAAATAACTTGAAAAATCAACTATTTCATAGTTTCTATAACATTCGAGATAATCAGCTGGAATCTCTTCTTCGACCAAGCTCGGTGAAAAACAATCAATCTGAACTTTAGGATTTTCTCGTTTTAAACTGCGAACAAACCTTATGTTATGATTGTCATAAAACTGTCCAATCAACAAGACACTATAGTTTTCTTTCATATTAATTTAATAGATTATTATACAAAGAAAAGTTTTATAGCTGCCAGAAGTGAGATAGCCTGTATTTTATCCATTGCGCTACCTGTTTCTTGAATTTCTTTAATAGTTTTTCTTAACTCAACATTATCTATAGAATCATTAAATTGAAAATAACTGTCCAAATACGATTTCAAATCCTTGTTGCTCGCTATATAGTATCCTACTGGGTTCATCTGTTTTTTGTTGTTCGATTCATTTTTGACCCCAATTTTTCGCAAAAAATAAGATGAAATACGATGTGGAACTGCTTTTATAATCATTTCACGATTAAAAAGATGTATTGTTGGCTCTGTTATTTTATATCCCGTCGTTTCCCACTCATATTCTGCGGCACGAGGATAATTCTCCAAAATCCACTTTTTATATATATGATGATTCTGACGTAATTCTACAGGAATAGTCAAAACTTTTTCAATAAAGTCAATATCAAGAAAAGGGGATAGCGTTTCCGTATAATTATAAATGTTTTGTAAACCATTATTAGCCCCATTAAAACCTCTATAATAAATTAAACCCAGTTCCTTATTAACATCTAACGTTAAAGGTAAATGTTTAAGCCTACTGATATACTTTGTTGAATACGCACCATTGCCAATAGTATACTTATTCTCTTTATCATGAGTATTAACAAATGATCCAATAATGACATCACCAATTTGACCACTGTGTTCCAAGCCTAAACGCTCAAAATTCAGATATTTCAATAAACTGTTTCCATGTGCAGTACCATAATAGAGCACATTGCCTCCTGTTGTACGCGTCACATCATCTACATCATATAGCCATATTCCATTATCTAAAGCTTTAAAAATCCATTCGTGTTTTAATGCATTAGACATACGCATTGGCAAAGTTTGATCCCAATAATCCGTTTGACTAAAAGTCATATTCAATTGTTGAGTGTAACCACAATCATGGGCCACAAAGGTGGTCATACGACAATCCAGCCCTCCACTAAGCGCTACTAAATGAAGATACCCATATTCGTTATCTTTTTCAAATTGACGAATAACCGCTTGTCGAAAATAATGATCTATTATTTCTATGGCTTCCTCCTCACGAATACTATAATCAGACTCGTTATTTAGCATATAATAACGATGTTCTGTCAATTGACCATTTTGAAATGTAATATAACAACCTGGATTTATCTTGTGTATTTCTTCGCATAATGTTCTATCATCAAGCATGAAACCATAGGTGAGCAGCAAATATGAATTGTCTATACTTAAGTGATAGGGGATTCCATTATTTCGGAGTAATTGGTACATATACCCCATTTCTTCGCAACAACAAAAGAAGTCTCCGATATGAGTGTAATATGTGAATTTTGAGCCAATTTGATCACAAAAAACAATCCATTTGTCAGCGGCCTTATCATAAAATGCCCCACTAAAACTTCCACGCAACTGGTTAAAAAAAACTTCACCGTTTTCGCGATATAGTTCAATTATGGTATTAAGCCATTGTGATTCATCTTTCAGAAAATGATATTTTTCCATCAATGCTGAACGATTTAATATCACACCATCTAGCATAATGATGTAATTCTCCGTCTCAGCAAACATTTTATCTTGCTCAAATTTATGAATCATGCGATTAGAGCAAACAATGTTTTTATAGCAAATATCACCGTCATTAGACGGATTATTACCATTAACTGTTATAGTATATCCGTACATATTTTATAATACATTAATCATTTTTAAATACTCTGGCCATTCACCCATATCTTTCCAAGAGTGTTCGCTCACGGGAAAGCATCCAACTCTTCCTCCACGGACTTGCACCTTTTCCATTAGGTTTGTTATATGGAAGAACTCACCCTGCGGGATTTCTTCAATAAGTTCTGGATTCAAGATATACACACCTGTATTGACCTGATATGTCTGCTCAGGTTTTTCTTTCAAGGCGGTCATCAAACCATCAGCACCAGTCTCAATCACTCCGTATGGAATCTTAAAGCTCTTCACCATAGTAACAATGGTCATGTCATTGTGGTTCTGCACATGATAGTCCCATACATCACGATAATCCTGCTCATTAATACTATCGCAGTTGCTCACAAAAAAAGGAGTTGTTATTCTACCTTTCAAGAGGCTTACGCTACCTATCGTTCCAAGGGGCTTGTCCTCCATGAAGAATTCGACATCATACTTATGGTCAAGCTGGCTGAGATAGTATTTCATCATGTCTGCTTTGTAGTTGACAGACATATAGAACTTATGGCAGCCAATTCCCTCAAACTGATCCATAATGACTTCAAGGATAGTCTTATCTCCCACAGGAACCAATGGTTTAGGTATTACGTTGGTGATTGGCTTCAACCGTGAACCTTTGCCTCCTGCCATAATAACTACCGGTAAATCAATCTTAGGTCGGTTATCAATGTTTGGTGTATCTGAAAGAACCTCATCCCAGAAGATGACATCAGCTAATTCGCCTTGTTCGTCCAGAACGGGCATCAGTTCTGCTCGCTTATCAAGCATCCACTCCTTTATCTTGTCTCTATTGTCTCCAACATGAGCATACAACTTCCCCTCACGACTCACAATTTTTCCAATAGGAGTATCAAAAGGAACATGTGCGATAATAGCTCGTTGCAAGTCACCGTTAGTAATGATACCGAGGAACTTCTCGCCATCAAAGACCAAGAACAGTTTCGTGTAAGACTCATCCATCAACTTCATAGTTTGGATGATGGTCTTATCCGCAGTTATTATCTTCTTCTTGATTCTTTCAGAATAATTCATTGCCTAATGAAATTTTATGGGTTTTGCAGGTACTCCTACCGCAGTACAATTGGCCGGTAAACTCTTTGCCACCACAGCCCCTGCACCCACAATTGTGTTTTTACCTATTTCCAGCTGATTTATGATTTTTGCACCCGTCCCCACATACACACCCTCTTCTATCTTTACCTCTCCACTTATATTGACTGAAGGCATAAATGAGCAGTAGTTGCCTATTTCTGTGTCATGCCCAACCGTACACATCAAATTGAGCGTCACATAGTCTTTGATTATAATGTCAGTGGTGAGAATACATCCGGCACAGATGATACAGCCTTCGCCAATAGCCACAGTATTGTTATCACCTATCAGCACCGATGGATGGATTATCGTTGGGAACTTTACAAGTGGATTTGTGTATTTGTTTCTAATCTTTCTTTTAAGATGAGGCTCACCAACGGCTAATACAACCGATATTGGCTCATTGGTATTATTAATTTGTTCGTCGTTGCCGATAACTGGACACCCATGTATCACCATTGAAGTATCGTCGTCAATGAAACCTACTATCTCATACGTTGCACACTGTCTGTTTATATCTTCAATCAGTGTCAGCACCTCTCGGGCAAACCCCCCCGAACCGACTATAGCAATTTTTTCCATTTCCCAATGATTTGATTTGTTCACCGAAAAAGGAACCGTCTGCTATAGCTTTTTGTTGCCAGCATAGAAGCCCTTCTCAGTAATGGTTTTTGTTGACTACATATCATTACATTTATAAACAACGAACACTACTAGGAATATTAACTACTCTGTCAGCGAACCAGGTGGTATTTTCCAAGCTGTCATGCTGGCATTTTTCAAACATGGGCAAGCGATTCATCAGTTCCCAAATAGGACGCGTCATCACACTATTATCGTTGGTTTCCTGCAAGAACTCCAACTGCTTATCATGGTCGGGCAGAATCACTACATTGAGCCAGTAGTTGGAGAAGCTGTTCTCAGGCTCGGTGAAGAAGTCTATGCCGTCGACATTCTTGAAATACTCTGCGTAAGCGGCAGCGGTTGCACGTTTATCGGCAATGAACTCGTCCAAATGCTCCAACTGGGCGCAGCCAAGGGCGGCATTGATGTTGGGCATTCGGTAGTTATAGCCAATATGGTCGTGGCGGAACTCCCAGCGATGCGGCACCTTGGCCTGAGTTGTCAAATGCTTGGCTAACGCTCCAAGTTCCTCGTCCATAAAGAGCAACATACCGCCACCACCAGTGGTAATGGTCTTGTTGCCATTGAAGCTCAAAGCACCCACTTTTCCGAAGAGGCCAGTGTGTTTGCCTTTGTACTTAGAGCCTATACTTTCAGCAGCATCCTCAACCAACTCAATATGCCATTCTGCACAGATGGCTGCCAGTTCCTCTATGCGTACTGGATGGCCAAAGGTGTGCATCGGTACACAAGCTTTCACTCTGCGACCGGTCTGCTTGTCATAGCACTGACCGTTCTTGATTTCTCCATTCTTGGCAAGCCAAGATTTGACTGCATCAGGAGAGAGACCCATTGTGCTCTTATCAACATCAATAAAGACAGGATGAGCACCAATATAGCTGATGGCATTACAGGTGGCAATAAAGGTAAGGGCTTGGGTAAGCACTTCATCATCACGCTCTACACCAACCAGCATCATAGCCATGTGGAGGGCATTGGTACCGCTCACACAAACGACGGCACGTTTAGCACCTGTGTAGGCCGCCATATCTTTCTCGAAGCGGTCAACGAACTGACCCACAGAACTGACAAATGTGGTATCAATACACTCGTTTAGATACTTCTTTTCGTTTCCAATAAACTTAGGAACAGCTAACGGTACAAACTCTTGGTTACCGTAAAAATCCTTAATAAAACTAATGACACTCTGGTACATAGTAACTCATAATGCTGCGAAAACAGACTTTAAAATATTCACAGACTAAATATGCTCCTCAACCCCACGGAAATGAATGTTCAACTCGTGGAGGTGTTCGAGAAGCATTCCAAGAGGCGTTCCCTTGGTCATCTCAGCAAAGGCATTGACATCTTTCGGGAAGCATTTGCCGCCATAGCCGTACTTGCCATCGGGACCAGGAACGTAAGTATGGGTGTCGTTGATGTAGCCTGAAAGCAACACACCGGTATGCACCTTGCGCCAGTCGGCCCCCATCTGTTCGCAGTATTCACGGCATGCGTTGAAGTAAGTAACCTTATAGGCACCGAACACATTGTGCATGTACTTGGTGAGTTCGGCTTCTAAAGGCGTCATGACGGTGAACTTCTTGCCGACAAAAATCTTGGTAAGCAACTCATGCGCACCTGTGAACACCATAGTCTGCTTCTTGAAGTCCTCGATATGGGTGCGTTCAGTAAGGAACTCGGGCATATAGTGAACTTTATGACCAGTTTCACGGGAAAGTCTCTCGCTGGTGCCAGGAAGGATGGTAGTACGGACAAAGACAGGTACATCGGGGAGTTTTTTGATCAACTCTGTCATCAGGCGCAAATCCTGTGTGCCATCATCCTCAGTAGGAACATGGATTTGTAGGAAAGCGATATCCACTTTGCTCAGGTCATCATTGTATCCTTTAGGGGGGTCACTAATGAAAAGTTTGCATTCAGGATTGTTGTGTTCCAACCAGTCTTTGAGGGCTCCGCCAACGAAACCACATCCGATAATTCCAACGTTAATCATTGTTTTGTATGTTTAATTATTTATTCGTTTAATTGATTTGCTTAGTCGTTTAAAGATTACATTTTTTGGTCAAGGTTCTTCCCTTTCTCCTCATGCTCGAAGTTTGGGATAAACTCTTTGATGGCATCCACCACTTGGGCTTTAGTGAAATCATCCTTAACAAAAAGTGATTCGAGTTTTTCGAAGAAAGCATTCACCTCAGACATAGGGCGACGGGTGGTTTCCTCCACCACGCCAAGTGCCATGAAGCGGTTCATGTTGATCTTTTCACCTGGGATGTAGAATTCTTCGTATGCTTTCTCGCCCGTCGTATCGCTCTTGAAGTAAACCACAGGGTATGTGTCGCTATCGTAGCACATCTCATGGGCATAATGCTTGGCTTCAGCATCATTGGCACATTCTTTCTTAGTGAAGCCTTCCGTTTTTACAAAGTCATCACAAATACTGGAGAAAGTCAACATCTGGTCTTCGCCTAACTTCGGGAAGAAAACCTCGCCACCATTGCCAAGGATACAAGCCAACATACAGATTTGACCGCTCTCTTCAGGTGAGACAAAGTAGCGCTTCACGTCGTTAGGTGCTGCCAAAGGCTGTTTTTTCTGAAGACGATGCAGCCAGCCGTCAGGTAAGGAGCCGTTGCTGAAAGCCACATTGGCAAAACGAGCTGTCGTGACCTTGAAATATTTGTTATAGGCCATCACCAAGTCCTCCATGATACGCTTGCTGGCGCCCATGATGTTCACAGGATTGGCTGCCTTATCGGTACTCACGCAGAAGAAATGCTTGGGAGGGAACTCACAAAGCAAATCCATCAGCTTCTTGGCCTTGATGTCGTTGTTCTCAATGAGCGCCTGTACCGAGTACTTGTCCTTCTCGCTACGCACATGCTTGTGGGCGCTGAAGTTGGCCACAATATCAAAACCTTTTTCCTCACGGAAGATACGGGTAAATATAGGGTCGGCAAAGTTGAGGGTATAGCAACGGAACTCATCAGGCACAAAAAGGCCTTCGGTGCTCCGCACATCACGCACTAGCTCAGCCAGGCCGTTTTCATTCAGGTCCACCACCACCACGCTCCGAGGCTCAAAGCGAAGCACTGCTTTGATAAAACTGGAACCAATGCTGCCAGCACCGCCTATCACGCAGACTTTCTTACCCTTAATTTCGCGAGTCAGGGTATCACGATTTGCTTCGATGTCAGCTGCAAACATACTGACAGGCCGGAAAGTCACGCTATCCGCTATAAATTTATCTAAGTTGAACATATATCTTGTGTTTTTTAAATAAGCGGTGCAAAAAACTTGCCCTATAATGATTTAGGCTACGCCTAAAAGCCAAAAGGCATGTAATCGCGTTTGAAATTACATTTACGATTTTTTAACAATTCCCCGTTCTTTTCGAGAATTGGATAAAATTAGGCTACGCTGGTCAAAAAATTGAAAAACTCAAGCCTTTTTCAGCCAAATCTCAAGGAACTTGTCGTAAACTTGATAAACACCTTTCTCTTGGGTGATCAAATCCTTGTCTAACAAGGCGTTTATCGCCGATTTCACCGCACTTGGTGAAACTAAACCATACTGTTTGGCAAACTTTCCTGAAGTTATTTGTCGCACTTTGCCTTCCTCCGCTATGGCTGTTAATACAAGGCTTTGTTTCTCTGGTAACTGATACATCAAATCCTCATAGGTGAGGCTGGTGAAATCCACGATATAGTCGATGGCAGGTTGAAGCTCGGTGATACTGCAATGCCCGCCTTCTGCGGTGCGCATGAACAGGATGTTCATCACTTTCTGCAAATAAAACGTAACGCCTTCAAAACAAGCATACAACAGTGCAACCACTTCTCTGTCTATCGACTTCCCTGCCTTCTCAAAATGGGTTTTGCAAAACTCCCAGTACTTTTCCTCTTCAATCAGGTTCAAGTTCATCACCGTCACGCTTTGATAGAAAGGCCGATTCGGAGAAACAAACATGGTTCCCATCAGGTGGCGTTGCGAACCCATGAAGACAAAATGGGCGTTGCTGCAATACTGGACGTAGGTGCGTAAGGCCGCCTCAACATTGGTATCGTTGTATTTCAGTATCTGCTGGAACTCGTCGATGGCCACAAGGCAAGGCTTGTCGGCCTGCTGCAGGTAATGGAAAATCTCATCCAACGTGTTGTTGGGGTTGGCGATGTCGCCTACCGAAACATTCCACGAGGGCTGCCCCATGGCATCGTAGGTAATCCCCGTCTTGAGCGAACGTACGACATTAAGAAACAACTCCCAATGCCGCTTTCCCTTGGGCTTGAGAACCTCAAGAATGGTCCGACCCATTTTATTGACCATTTCCGATAGCGACTTGGTGGAATAAATGTCAATAATAAAAGTGTAATAGTGTTCCTTGATCTCTTCTTGTTCGAAACAATGTCTGATTAAATCTGTCTTTCCATAACGGCGCGGCGAAATCAAAGCAATATTGTTGCCATTCAGCAACCAATCAGTAATGTCTTTTGTTTCCTGAACACGGTCACAAAAGTACTCTGCACCTGCATAACCGTTTGTTACAAAGGGATTTATCATACATTCAACGGTTTTATCCGCTGCAAAGATACAACTTTTGTCATAAAATGATAATCATAAAATGACAAAATTATCTCCCCCGCTCTCAACTCTCAACTAAAACTTCCTCCACACCATTTTATTCACCACCCCAACATACGACTGGATAATGCGGACGACTTTTGTTGAGACATTTTCGTCAACGTAATCAGGCACGGGAATGCCATGATGGCCGTCTCGGATGAGTTCCACCGCCACGTCAACGCTCTGCAGGAGGCCAACGGTGTCGATGCCGCTGAGGACGAAGCAGCCCTTGTCCAAGGCCTCGGGGCGCTCCGTGCTGGTGCGGATGCAGACCGCTGGGAAAGGATGTCCCATACTGGTGAAGAACGAGCTCTCCTCGGGCAGGGTGCCGCTATCTGAAACTACGGCGAAAGCGTTCATCTGCAGGCAGTTGTAGTCGTGGAAGCCGAGGGGTTCATGCTGGATGACACGCGGGTCGAGCTGGAAGCCACTGGCCTCGAGACGCTTGCGACTGCGAGGATGACAGCTATATAATATAGGTAGGTCGTACTTCTCCGCCATCTTGTTGATGGCGGTGAAGAGGCTCATGAAGTTCTTTTCCGTGTCAATGTTCTCCTCGCGGTGGGCGCTCAAAAGGATGTATTTGCCCTTCTCCAAACCCAAACGAGCGTGGATGTCACTGGCTTCAATCTCCTTGAGGTTCTCATGCAGCACCTCGGCCATAGGCGACCCCGTCACATACGTTCTCTCCTTGGGCAGGCCGCAGTCGGCAAGGTATCTTCTTGCATGCTCGCTGTAGGCCATGTTCACGTCACTGATGATGTCCACTATGCGGCGGTTGGTCTCCTCGGGCAAGCATTCGTCCTTGCAACGGTTGCCGGCCTCCATGTGGAAGATGGGGATGTGCAGGCGCTTGGCACCGATGACGCTCAGGCAGCTGTTCGTGTCGCCCAGGACCAACACCGCATCAGGTTGGATTTCCACCATCAGCTGGTAGCTCTTGGCGATGATGTTGCCCATGGTCTCGCCCAAGTCGGCACCCACGGCATCCATGTACACATCGGGGTCGGCGAGCTTCAGATCCTTGAAGAACACGCCGTTGAGGTTGTAGTCGTAGTTCTGGCCCGTGTGGGCGAGGATGCAGTCGAAGTATTGCCTGCACTTATTGATGACCGCCGCTAGACGAATAATCTCGGGACGGGTGCCCACTATGATTAAAAGCTTCAGCTTGCCGTTATTCTTAAATTCAGCCATAATTATACTTTTTCAAAATAGGTGTCTGGTTTATTTGGGTTGAAGACCTCGTTACAGTACATCACCGTGACGAGGTTCTCGGTGTCGCTCAAATTGATGATGTTATGTGTGTATCCAGGGAGCATGTGGACGCACTGGATGTTGTCGCCAGAGACTTCGAACTCTATCACCTCATCAGTACCCATCTTACGCTCCTGAATGAGTCCATGTCCCGAGACCACGATGAAGAACTCCCACTTGGTGTTGTGCCAGTGTTGTCCCTTGGTGATGCCAGGCTTGCTAATGTTAATACTGACTTGACCACAGTTCAAGGTATGCACCAACTCAGTGAAAGAACCCCTATCGTCCACATTCATCTTCAAGGGGAAAGCCACTTTCTCTTTTGGGAGATAGCTCAAGTAAGTGCTATAAAGCTTCTTGGCGAAACTGTTGGCAGGTATCTCAGGAATCGTCAGTGTTTGTGGCTGCTCTGCGAAGCTCTTGAGCAGGTCAACGATGCCGCCAAGGGTAATTTTGTGGGTTGTCGGAACGTAGCAATATTTGCCGTCCGTTTTTGGCAGTACTTCCAAGCCGTCGAACTCGCAACGATGCTCCTCTCCTTTCAGGCAGGCAATCATCTCGTCAACCAAGTCGTCGACATAGAGCAGTTCAAGCTCTACGCTGGGGTCGTTCACCGTGTAGGGCAGGTCGTTGGCGAAAGCGTTGCAGAAGGTAGCCACGGCACTGTTGTAGTTGGGCCGGCACCACTTGCCGAAGAGGTTCGGGAAACGGTATATCAACACTTTGGCACCAGTCTCGACTAGC
>ERZ809497.11-NODE-11-length-17880-cov-6.252174_pt1 | contig 17880 bp, 24 predicted proteins | sample MGYA00521237_ERZ809497 | MGnify/ENA primary metagenome ERZ809497 (study PRJEB31581, sample SAMEA3312976) | metagenome | study: EMG produced TPA metagenomics assembly of the PRJEB8939 data set (Metagenomic analyses of Rumen microbiomes reveals... | reverse complement strand
GAGATCTACACTCTTTCCCTACACGACGCTCTTCCGATCTGCTAGTCCTTACGTGTCCGACATTTTCCAGTCTGGTACCAGGCTTATGTACTCTTTCGTGACGCCTACCTATAACAAGGCCGTCATGTCCGGAAGCGGCACCAGCGGTGAAAAAATACTGACAAGGTCGTCGACCAATGCAAGCGCAACTGCAACGTACAGCGCGTCCCTTGTAGACAACGCAATTATAGACGTGCATGGGCTTGGTCTAAACGAATTCTACGTGTCAGGTTCTCGCACAGTATCGAGAATCGTGAACAGGGTAAACTGGCACATACTTGGCAGACCTATGACCATAGATACTTTGTCCGGAGACACTACCGTGTCTGCCATGCGCAACATGGCGTTCATCGACACGGATACTGGTGGCCAGCACATCACAGAGAGCAGTGTCAGATATCTGGCGGACAAGACCTACTCGGCAATATCCTCGAACGTGTCGTCACAGATTTCAAATGCCACCAGTACAGGTGTGCTTGAGGCACGTGTCAGCAACGGTATTAGCTCAGTATCAAGTAACTACAACATAACAGGAACTGGTACTTCGATGTCCAGATATGATTTCGCAACCACGTACAGACCTAGTGGCTCGTCAGTACTTGAGTTGCCGAACACTATGTATATGTCATGGCATTTGCGGAATATAGAGACTGCACGTACCTATACTGTAACTATGACGACTGACTGGACAATGTCAGGGCTTGCTCCATAGGAGGACGCGATGAAGATTCTTGGTGACTCGGCAAGCAACGTTTACGGATTTGGCGATTATTCGCTGTATATGGGAGCAGTAGTTTCCTGGACTGGAAACAGCAATGTCTCCGCCGGATACGGTCAATCAATCGCGCCTACTAGCGCAGCGTGGTCGACCGCTGTATCTGTTGGCGATACCGCCGTAATCAGCTACACGCTGCCTCCGTACTACACTGCTGACTTCAGTGCGTCCGGCCTCGTGGAGACCGGATCGTCAATATCCGGCAAGACAGTCACCGTGACTGGTATTATCGAGAACGATGTCGACTTCGGTTTCAGCAATTACAGAGAAAATACTTTCTCAGCTTCCAGCAACATTATATCTGTGGTGGACTACAGTGTTCAAGGCTACTTCCCTGCGTACGCGTTCGTGTTCGAGTTCCCGCCGTCCGCAGTCGAGCCGTCGTACTCTGTCTATACTCTGAGCCCAGTTACTATACACGACGCGTGGTACGACATGAACTACCCGCTAGACTACGAGGTTACGGAAAGGAAGGATGTAACAACATATCCGTACAGCAACGCTTTCGAACCACCTGTAGAGTCTGCCACCGTGAACATTACTGCGGAAGTGCCTTATAACGGTAATCCGTATACCGGAACTAAAAGCAGTGGCGTTCCCGTACGTTATAGGTTAGGCGCGAACGGACTGTCTAGCCTTCAAGACTGGTGGACGTTGGATTCTGTCAATCCGTACGTACCTGGCGACTACAAGATAACAGTAACGGCGTCCACGTCGATGTCTGCCTGGAATCCTTGTTCATGGCTATACGGATGGTTCGAGCAGGCATCGTTCTCGTCAGAATACAGAATAAAAGGTAGCATAAGCGCCACAGCCGTCATATCCGGCTATATAAGGTAGGAGGCTTTTATGGAACTTGATCCTAGACTGATCGCGGCGGCAATCGCGCTACTGGTTGCGATTACAGCGCTCATCAAGCAAATTACCGACAACTTAAGGATAAAGGCCCAGAGGGCCGAAACTAAGGCCGTACGCGACGACGACTCGTTAAAAATACACGACACGTTGCTGAGACACGACTTCCTGATATCCCAGATAAAGGACAACCAGGCGCTCACGGCGACCGTCGTCGATGACCTACGCGATACGTGCTCGACGCTCAACAGTAACATCGTCAAGCTCGATTCCAACGTAGAAAACCTGACAAAGCTGGTCGACCTACTTCGAAAGTGAAATGATATAATTTATGTGGCATGAAGATACAGGAATGCGTGCCAGTAATATTGTCGCCCGAAAAACCAAAGGACGGCGTCGTATATCTCGAAAACGAGTATGAAGGCGAGTCTCTCGCCCACAAGATCCATCGACTGAAGGAGTATGATTTCGACTTCGCTTTGTTCCGCCACAACGACCTTGTCGTAGAGACGCCTGAGCTGGTCGAAACGAATTGCGAACGCATGAGACTTGACAACGTCGGCGTTGCCGGTGTCATAGGTACGCTATGCCTATTCGACAGCTGTACTTGGTGGAATCCGCAGCGCAACGTCGTAACCGTAGGCGGCATCATGCAGGGCGACGGCAAGGGCGGTGCCTATCCAATGATGGACGGCCCCGGATATCGCGCTGACGCTGTGTCTGTGGACGGCTGCTGCATGCTGTTCAGCAAGCATTTCATAGAGAAATACGAGCTTCACGAGTTCGACAGTTGGCGCTATCTGTATGACGTTGACGCATGTCTGCAATGCCTGCAGATGGGGCTCAACGTAGCGATTGCCGACATCCGTTGCAGACACGAGTCGCAAGGACACATGACGCCGGATTTCGAACAAGCTAAGAACAAGTTCCTGACATACTGGAAGCCGAAAGTCGACTTCCCAGTAATCAAGCAATCGGAGTTTAGAAAATGAAAGCAGATATAAATCCACAGAAACCTTTCGTACAGGTCGTGACCTCCGGCGGTTCCGGCTGTCGTTTCTACCGTGCAAGCATGCCGGCCTTTTGCATGAACTGGTTCGAAGGCCTCGGCATACACTGCATCGAGGTGCCTTCGCCGCTCACTGAACCGGGCATCCTCGGCGCAACTCGCTCAATCGTGCTCAAGTCATGCGCCGGATGGCAGGGACTTGACTTAATCAAGCAGCTGAAGGCGGCACAGGCCAAGTTCGGCTTCAAGCTCGTCAACGACTTCGACGACGTGCCTTTCTATACTGGTGAATCTCATCGTGAAGGCGACAGTGACTTTGACGCCATCAACACGAAGCAGTGGGACGCGAAGCACAACCAGTCTACCATCGAGGCGCTGAAGCTGTGCGACGTCGTCACAGTGTCAAAGCAGTATCTCAAGGACAAGTTCGTGAAGGCCACCGGTGTGGACAACGTTGTTGTCATACCCAACGCCGTGGCACGTTCCATGTGGAATCTGGAGCGCAGACAGCCTATCCAGAAAGACCTGGACAAGGTGCATCTGGTACTTACCGCATGTCCTCAGCACGCTGTGCCGGCTCACAAGGATGAGAAGGGCAACGACGTCGCCGAACAGCTTGGTGACTACGCTTCAGCTGAATGGCGCGAATGGATCATCAAGCACGTCAAGGACGGCGACATGACCCTCACTCAGATGGGCAACCCTTCCTTCCTGTGGAACCCTATCCAGGACAAGGTAAGGAGCCTACCGTGGGTTACACCTAACCGGTTCGCTTCGCTTGTCTGCAGGCTGAAGCCGGACCTGGTGATTGCGCCACTGGTTCCTAACGAAATCAACCGTTGCCGTTCCGACCTACGCTACGTCGAGGCAGCCGTGTGTTCTTCGGCGTTCCTCGGCTCGGACTTCGCCGATTCTCCGTACGCGAAGACACCGGAAATCTGCCGCGTTCCGCAAGGCTTCACTGTCGAACAGCTCGACGAAAGACTGCGCCAGCTGAAAGACCGCGACACTTACAACAAGCTAATCGCTGACGGCTGGGACTTCCTCGTAAAGGACGGTCGCCTAATGGAGTCGGATCTCTGCATCGGCAGATATGTCGACGCATGGGGCTCTGGTCTTAACAATCAGATAGCTTTCGACCTGGTGTAATATGGCAAGGTGTCTCAGGGATAAAACCGGCACCGTTCGGTGGTGGCCTGATCGATCAGATATCAGAGGGATCAAGATGTTGATTAACCCCGCCGCCAAGCCGATGGATGAAGTACACCGGTTCTTGTCAATTACTGTCAATATTTTTCTAAACAAATCCCACGTATGGACATACACCAGGGAAGACATGGAAGATATCTTCCAGGCTTGTTATATGGTCGCGTTTAGGAGACTGTTGGAAAAGGTTCGGAAAGGAACTTACCGTCGGGACCTAAGTTTTTACCTTAATTGTCGGTCATGCGCTTGGTCGGCGGTATCGCCTACACTCGCAGTATTGCTCCCGAGGATACAGAGGTCACACGACCTTGCTAGTTTGTACGATTCTGTTCCAGGCTGTGGCGGGAACGAAAAAAAGACATATGCCGAAGTCATCTCCAACAAGCCTTGCTGGAGAACCGTGGGAGAAATCCATCGCGAACAAACTAAGAAAAGATACCCGGCGAAGAACCTTCATCGCGTCTGGCGCAATGAAATAGATGCCGAATACTACGAGTATCTCGACGACTGTTCGGACTATAGCGTCGAGCCATTGTCAAAAAATGACTACATACAAGAGAACTACGAGGACTGGGAGTACGAGCTGTACTTTTACAACCAGCTGCACCCAGGATGTAGCCGGTCAGACATAAAACGCAAAAAAGAAATTATAAAGAGGATACAAAAAAAGGACCGCGCTTAGCGGCCCTTTTATATTAACCTCGCAGTTTCGCTTGGAGCTCTCGCAGCTTTTTTATGTCTGCGAGTTTCTTCGGATCGATCTCGAGCTCGTCCAGAAGTTTCTCGACCCAAGTAGTGAGGCCTACAGTGTCTTTGATATAGGCTAACTTCTCTTCGTACTTGGGATCCAGGAACACTGTGAGTGTCTTTGTCTTGCGTCTGCTTACGGACATAAATATTCCTCGTGGTTTGGTTAAAATATAGTTAATTACGTTTACTTTGCAACGTCGTTGCCGACGTATATCCACTTGAGCTTACCGGTTACCGGATCCTTGCGACGTCTGTAGCCTGCTTCTATCTTAGATTGTCTGTATAATTTCTTTTTAGTTGATATTTCGTCTTTATGCGAAATATGATAAAGCTTCTTTTGTTCTAGTATACGTTCATGGTTAGATTCATAGTACTTTTTCTTATAATCTTCTATCCTAGACTTATTTTTCTCGTAATATATTTTCATATAAGCATTGCGTTCTTTATCATGTTCTTTGTTATATAGTTTTCGCTTAGCCTTTATAGCTTCTTTATTGTCAGCATTATATTGTTTCATGTAAATTCTAATAGATTCTTTGTGTGCTTCTCTATATTGTTTAGCTTTATCTAAAAGAATTTCTCGATTTTGTTGTCTATATAATTTATTTGCTTCGCTTCGCTTGTCTTTATGATTTTTCCATCTATTCTTTTCATAATCTTTTAAATAATCTTGGTGAGCGTGTCTCCACATTTTAGCTTTGCTATTACATTCTTCTTTATGCTCATGATAGTATGTTTTGGATTTATCATTACGCATTTCTCGGTTGTTTTTATGATATATCTTACTCTGTACACGTATAGCGTCTCTATTCTCGATGTAATATTCTTTATTCCGTAATTTTTGTATAACCTTTTCTTCACTGTCAGGGATGTAAATCCTTGCATTGATCATACTACCTCCTTGCCGACATAAACCCAGATGTGTTTACCTGTACTTGGATCCTTACGCCGTATGAATAGTTTCTCACTCATATCGACAACTTCCCCCATTCATCAAAGTCCATGGGCTGACTAAGGTTCAGACCTTCATGAAGATTACCTCCGTCGAAGAAGGTTCGGTTCGGCATGATCAAGTCCAGCCCCTTCACCATGCGCGTGGCATCGTTTATCAATGCGATTTCCTGGTAGAAGAAATTGGAATAGAACTCGGCTTCCTTGCCTACACGGATCATCCATTTGCAATTATTGTCATGCACGTAGATGTTCGGAGCCTTGCCGGTAGCGAAGCTTAGTTTATTCGTAACAGCTCTAGATCCCAGCTTGCTGTACGACGTGTTGCGAAAATGGTTGTATATCTCAGCATCCTTGTCGGTGAACTTCCACTGGCCAATCATGTCGTACAGTATCTTCACGCGGAACTTGATGTTGAAATACTTTAGCACGTGAAGCAAGCCGTAGGTCATGCTGTGCTCAACGTCGTACTTGAATGTGTCATACAGGAACTTGTCGTCTGTCAGTTCCGGCTGACCGTCGAGCTGTGCCTCGTTTTCCAGGAACTGCTCGTACTCTGTGATGCGCTTGGTGACACGCGCCTTCACATCGTCAATCCACGGGGCCTTCAGCTTGACCATCGCCGTATACGGCGACGTCTTGTAGGGCTTTGAAATCGTTTTCATACATACTCCATTAGTATGCCGGTGATTCGATGTTGTTTACCAGAATATCTTCGTCTAGCTTGTGGCCCCATTCGCATTCAATGGCAATCTTGCCAAGTGTGCGGATGGTCGGAAGCAAGTTGTGCTTCTTGTACATCTTGATGTGATCCGGAGTCGTCAGGAACTTCACAGCCTTGGCGACGTTCTTCGGCTGTAGTGGCGTATCATTGTATATTGTCATCTTCGGAGCGATGTCCTTGATAAGCGCGACGGCTCCGTCAACGTTGAAGAGCATTTCGAGGTGGTAGCCACGGTTAGACAACGCGCCTTCGGTGTACTTGTCAATGACCTCGAGTGGCTTGTTCGTGAGGATGATCAAGGCGCCGGTGAAGTAGAACATGTCGGGGAACGTGAGGTTGTTCTCGTGGGCAATAGCGAGACGCTTGGTTCCGGCCTTAGCAAGTTCATCCATCTTGTTCTGGATGTCCTTGTTGGTCTTCATCTTGGCGTCGTACTTGCTTACATGTATGCAGTCCGGGTTCTGTTTGTCCCAGTGCAACTTGCGCATCCCATAGCTATCAGTACATGCCTTCAATAATGCAGCTCCTGACTTGGAATCTTGGATGATGCTGTTGACGTCATCGAGAACGATAATTCCGTCGTTGTAGTCCCACAATAACTTGTAGAGCTGGACAGGAGTAATATCTCCGTTTTTAATGAGAAACCGACGGATCTTCTGGCTGTTGAGAATCTTGTCTGCGCGGAAAGTTTTGCCAACTCCCTTGTCGCCTGACACGATGATGACGTGCAGAGGCATTGGGCATCCTTTCTTGCCGACCATCATGCGGATGTGGCTTTCGTAGTCGGAAATCTTCTTATTGAATTCCGAGAGGTTAGAGATGCGGTTGAGTACGTTTACCATAATTTTCTCCCTTTGTTGTTTGTATGTTAAAAAAGGGGGCCCTCCCCCTTATGACTAACACGTCCACCAAGGGAGGGCCCCCAACCTAGTCATTGGAACGGTGGACGTGTTTTTTACTTATTGCATACGGCGAAGTAGCCTAAACAAAACTGGCCTTTCTTGGCAGTAGTCATCGGACCGTCGTCGAGACCGAGGGTGTGGATAGCGTCGACTGCCTGGGACAGGAGCTGGTCACCGTACTGATTCTTGTCGGCGTACTTGGCAAGACGCTCCATGATCTCGCAAAATGCCCTTTTCGGACGCGAGTATATCAGCTTGCTGAGAGCCGGCGTATAGTGAGCTCCGAGGTGCTTTTTGGCACGTGCCTCCAGTACGCCAAGGGCGTAATTGCTGTTAGAGATTTCGATGGTGGTCTGCTTGGTGGTTTCGTTTGTAGTAGTCATAATGTTGTTCCTTTGTTGTGTGAGGCTGAATTGCCCCGACGATTTCAATATAGCTAAAAAATGTAATAGCGACAAGGGGTAATAGCATTATTTTCTGTAAAAAGAAGTTTACAATACCCAAATCGCCGTTTTTTAACTAATTTCGCAGTTTCCGGCCTCCCACTGATACTTTTTCAGGGCAACCCCGGCGGGGTCATTTTCAGTCTGAGGGGGTCGAAAACCCCCGCCAGCACCCTGTTAAACCCGTTGGATGGTACCGGCGGGGGCATCTGCTATTTAATATTCAGACGACGTTTGATGGTATTGTCAGCTACAGTGTGGAGGTAGTACTCGTCATAGTCTTCGTTCTCTTGACAAGTGGAGAAGAACGAACAGAGAGCATCTAGTTCACTGGTAGTGAGACGGTGCTCCAGGTCGTTTCTCTTATCGAGATATCGATGAGCAGTGAGAATGTTCCTTACATTAATCATAGTGAGCTCCTTTGGTGAGAAATATAGCAGGGACGCCATTTCTTGGCAGGTCATTGACAAGATGTTATTTTTCATGTAAATATTATATTTACGTTCAATCGTCGTCGTCGGCCAGCCAGTCCATCTCGGCCATCTCCTCATCGGACTTAAGCATGATGTCACGCTCGTATGCCTGTTCGATCATCTGGTCGGTTACGGTAGGCCTATTCTCCTCCATACTTACGATATCACGCACTATCTTATATAGCGCATATGAACATGCTGCGACACACAGCGGTGCCAAAAGAATGTCTGTTTTATACATACAACCTCTCTATCATCTTACTCATTTCGTCGTCGAAACCAGCCGGTGCTCGAAGAGTGAGAACCTCGTTGTAGCTGGCACCTACTGTGTCTCGCAGCCACATCAGCTTTGCGTATACTGTGCGGGTGCGAGATCCTTCCGCAGTCGAGTCGAATATCTTCTGCACCCAGCGTAGTGCTCCGTCATGGTTACTGCGCGGATCCCTGTCCGCCTCGGCAATCTCGCGCTTCCAGTGCGAATCCTCTCGGTACTCCTCGGCAATCTTTGCGAAGTTTTCTCGAGCGAACGAGAGACGCTCGCCCTCGTGCTGAATGTACCGATATGGCGCATCCTTGCTCCGGACAGTCGGCAAGATCTGCCAATGTCCTCGGTCAAAGGCGCTGGTATCGACACAGTCGAACATGTCGTGCAGTACCTGCTTCACCGGCGCAACCAGCCACTCGGTCCGGATTGGATCCGCCAATGGGAAGATTACTCTGTATCTGTCGCCTTCTTTGTAGCCATAGCTGTACGACGTGTACAGCTGGAAGGCGTACCGGTGGTAGTCACGTACAAAGTCGTCTATCTTCATTCCGTTGTCCACGTCTATCTGCAACGCGTACATCTTGTCGATGTTCTCGGCAGTGCAACGCGCCTTGTTGTAGACCGGGTCAATCTCCACGACGTCCTTCATGTGCCCCCATATCACGAGCGGTGCATCGTCCTTGTTGGTTATCACCGCCGGTGATGAAATGAGCCTGTTCCAGCCGTCAGTGCTTACCCTGGCATACTTCATGTACGTGGAATACTGGTTAGGCTTCAAGATCACAAGCATACTCGTGGTTCTCCCGCATCAGCGCTAGTAGTTTATCATAAGCCTCGGTCTGTTCGGCGGACCCGAACATGTCCATCGTGCTCTTGAACTTCTCCATGAGAGACTCGCCGTCCTCAAGCATTATCTGGCACATAACGAGTCGCTGGAACATGTCCTTGTCAAACGACTTTCTGATGAGGCGCGTGTAGTTATTCTTGAACTGGGTGAGGGATGTGCACTTCATACTACATTGCTCCTAGCAATTCGTCATACTGATCCGTAGAGTTCGGAGTCTTGGAAAGGGCGAACACCGGCGCATCGTCATCTTCGTCAGTCCAACGGAGATGCACCTTTCCTGCAGAGTCGACAGCTTGCGGCAACATGTGCGCTAGGTCGGCGACGAAGCCTTCCATCGTCTTCGGCTTGCGGTGACCTGTTTCACGACACCAGTTGAGGTAGTGGCGGTAAGCTGCCGTACCCTTCGTGTCTCCGGGAACAACGTTGCACGCCTTCATCCAGAGTGATGTCGTAGTGCGTGTCGGGTAGTAGGAGGACTGTATCTTGCTGATTTCCTGGCCGACATCCGTTCCGTTCGGGTCCCAGTAGCCACGGTCTAGCGTCTCGTCAATACCGCGCCAGAACACGTCGCTGTGCTCCAGGTACTTGTTGATTTCGTCGTACGATTTCGGTCGCTCGGCAGTGCAGTGGAACTCGAAAAAACGTCTCATGCTTTGGGGGTCAAAAATGATGTCGTACAGGTGGTTGTTTGCGCTAGAGATAGGCGCGAATGTAATCTTCTGCTTGCTCTGGCGCTGGGTGCCATACACACGCACATCCAGGTAGTCGCTGGTGAGGATGGACTTCATCGTGGCAAGGTTGTCGTCTGTAAGGAAGCCTCCGGCCTCGCCATCCGCATTGACCGAGAGCTCGTCAAAAATCAGTACATAGTATTCCGAAAGCTTCGCGATTTCGCGAGTGCTATCGAACAGCATGGAGATGTTGGTGATGGACGTGTAGTCCGCCATAGGACTGCACAGCTTGCGGAGAAGGGTCGTCTTGCCGAGGCCGGTGGCTCCGTACAGGTTCGGCCATATGTGCCACACCACGCTATTGCCGAGCATGCGTCTCTTGCATATCCAAGCCCAGTGCCTCATGAGCGTGGAGAATATTTCAAAGTCCTCCTCCGGCCTCAGGTATTCGTATATGCCGTGGAGGAAGCGAGTGCTCGGTTCTACCATCTTCTCGTCGTAGGCGATGCCCTTGAAGATTTTCTGCACCGCGAAACTGCTTGCGTCACGTGCGATGCAGTTAAGCGTAGTCTTGACCTCCTCGACACGGTACGGAAGCTGTTCCCTGTACACGTCCTCCATGATGGCGTCCTTCACGTCCTCCATCGTCTTGTTGCGAGGAATGCCCTCGTAGACGTATGCGATGGACGTCCAGCCGGTATTGAACTGCCAGTTCTCGCGGTGGCTACGGAGCCATTCCATGATCCACGTACGGCATGGTACCCGCTCTTCATTCTGGTCGGACGGAGTATTGTCCTTTATGTACTTCACAACTTCGTCCATGGTTACATTTACCTTGAATCCCATCTTGGACATGTCGGAAGAGTACTTGGAAAACACCTCTTGCGGTGTATGGTACTTGTTGGAGCCGTTGACCTTCGGTTTGTACGCCTTCTCGCGGAACGGCTTCGCAAAGGTGTAGGTCGAGTTGAAATAAGTGACGAATTCGTCTGTCATTTTGTCTTATCCTTGGCGCATAAAGAAAGAGCGCCGGTTGAGCAGAGCCTGAACTCTCTGGACACCGGCGCTCTTCGGATAGACAAAAAATCTCTTGTATACTGATTGTTTCCGATTAGCTACTCGTCGTCTCGCCTAGTTCAGGGTCAGCGATTGTTAAACTTGTATGCTGGGGTGCATCTACTGTCCAAATTATATCATTCTAAAAAATTCGGAACTTGATGCGGTAGGTGTATGGATTCTCGGAAACGTCCTTTGTTGAAGCTAATTCAAGTTTAGAAAAACTAAATTTGAATTGCAAATAGGCGGCCAAAACCTACATTGAACCGCTATTTTTGTTGTAATCACGTAGATTTTTTCTCGGGTAAGTAATGACTTTTAAGTACTATATATATTATTTATAGGTGAGAGACACTTTGTCTCACTCACAAAAGTGTCTGAGTTACCATCAAAAATCCGAAATTTTTATAGAAGTCATTCCTTTATCAGCTCGTCCATGCTGTCCGGTATCAGTATCTCGCCTCCGAAGGCCTTGTCGTCACCACATGTCGCCAGAATTGTCTATATTTAGTTGCATGAAAGAGAAACTGATACCCATACTCATGACTATGGCCTTGGCCGTGTTCGCCGAAGTGCGCGATGACATAGATGTCATACCTTGCGAGAAGATCTTGGAGGATGACAAGGTCCCGGACAAGATGATGCCTGCGGACGTCGATTCCATGCTGAGGGAGTCTCCGGACGACTGGGTGTGCTTCTACGCCGCTTGCGACTTCAAGCACGCGGAAGGCTGGATAGCCGTACACAAGTCCGACCCGCTGATATTCATATACGAGAAGGATGGAAAGAAGATAACTGCCACCAGATACGAGGAGGTCAGGGCAGGAGGAACTACGGCCCTATGTCATCAGCAGTTCGACAAGTACGGTGTCAACACTGGCGGGTGTAACGACTTTAACATAGAAATGTTCAAGCGGGTACTGCTCGCGGACGATGTTATCTGTACAAAGAAGCGGGACTAGATCAGTCCTTCCTTGATCAGCCAGTCCATTGTGCTCGGTATCATGTTCTCTTGCTCGTAGACTTGGTCGACCATCTGGCGCAGCTCCTCGGACTGTCTCGCCTCCGCGTAGTACTTCAGCGAAGTCTGGGCGCTGTGCCCTAGCAGGGCGGCGACCTTCGTTATGTCGGTGCACTTTGCGTAGAGTATCTTTGCGACGCCCTGACGGAAGGCATGCAGCCCACCCGGCGGCATCTTGGATCTCCGTATGGCTTTTGCAAGTATGGCGAAGCGTCCGGGCTGGCTCGGAGGAATGCGGTCGAATATGAGAGAGGAGTTCCTCGGCAGTCTCTCGAGCATCTCGCAGACTCGCATGTCGAGCGGCACTACACGGCTCTTGCGGTTCTTGGAAATTTCCGCGCGGATGGTGATGGCGCCGTCACGGTAATCGGACCACTTCAGTGCGCCGGTTTCCCCCTGGCGCGTCCCGGCGGTCGCCATGATCCAGCAGAATACCTTGAACTGTTCCTCGACGGCCTTGTCGCGACAGTGGACGGCCTCGATTATATGGTACATTTCGTTCATCTTCCAATATGGACGGGTGTATTCCTGTACGCGAACCAGCGGCCAGTCGTTAAGCAACTTGTAATCGATATCGTACTCGGCGACGCAGAACTTGATGAACTCCCTGACCGAGACGCTGTAGATCTTCCTCGTGGCGCTCTTGCAGTGGTCATGGATGGCGAGACGCTCGTGTAGGTACTTGCGCGTATAGGATGTCACCGGTACGTCCATCTCTAGGGTGAGGCGCACTTGTCGCATATAGGAGTGCACGGTGGCTTCTCTCGAACCCTTGCGTCTGAGATACAGCTCGAACTTGTCCATGGCTTGCCTTGTCGTCACTACGGACTTTGCCGCAGACTGTGTGACGGGGCTCCCGCGTCGTAGGAGCTTGTTCGCGACATCCTCCGGGACGCTCTCGCCTGCGAGTATGTAGCTGTTGTACAGTTCGAGCTCGGACTGCCTCAGCTTTACGTAAGCCTCGGCCTTGTTCCTGTCGGTTGTGTGTAAATTAACGTCGAGTGGTTTGCATCCTTTCTGGCGTACTCTGCAATACAAATTATTGCCGTGCTTTGCCCATATCGTGTACGAGATTTTAAGTGTGTCCATCTTGACCTCGGGGTGCGGTTCTGGGTACAAAATTAACAATTATTTTAGGACACCACTGGCGAAATTTGCGTAAAAACGCCAAGAATTAACATTTATTTATAACAATAGTCACCACCATAGTCAGTAAAATAAAGGCTCTCAGAGCCGTCGGGTGCAAACTGGGTGCGGGTTTTTGCGTGTAATTACTCATTATGAAGTAATTTAGCAAATAACGAGGCGGTGAAGGATTGCCATACATCGCTATGTCAGAGCCGGTGTTGTAGGTTCGAATCCTGCCGGTACCCAATAGGGTACTGTAGCACAATTGGTAGTGCACGTAATCTGGCAGTCCGCCCCTTCCCCTCGCAACATATTGTCGGCGGAGGTGCGTTTCTTAGTGGTTCCTTTTGGCACCTCCGCCGGCCACTTCATAAGGAGCACGCATGTGGGATGACTTCGTTAGATGGATAAAAGAGGACATGGAGTTGCCAAATCTCCCTATTGAGTGGAGCCGTTGCGAGACACCCGATATAAAGATTATCCGTATCGACCTGTGTAAGGACAAGCCATACCATGTCACAACCGCAATCCAGGATCGACCTGAGTTGTGCAACCACGATGTCGCATATGCGCTGGCCGAGGCTTTACTACCGGTGCTGTCCAAGGCAATCGAGACGATGAGTCCGTACACGTATGTCAGGCATTTTGACATAAGGGTGGTCGTATGACAGACGAGGAAATTATAACAGACGAGGTAATCGAGCAAGCCAAGAAAATATGGGGAGGCCCTCGTGCAGCTAGGGAAGAACCTTGGCTCCAATTGCCGTACACGCACTGCACTTACTGCGACCCTATGGACATCAAGAAACCATGCGTGTGCAATGTAGTTGACGGCACCGCTCTCTGTGCCCAGCACTGGATCGAAGAACGCGTCAAGGAGAGGCTGGCGCTGATGAAGAAACCTGTGATGACGATAAAACTAGACCTGGATGATTTTGCAAGACTGGGCTGAGCCCTACTTTCGTTTAATGAGGAAAATATATGGCCAAACGTAAGCGTACAGACAAAGTTATAGAGGACACCGGTTGCACTGAGGCTGAATACGAGCGGATGTTCGAGGAGGAGGCCAGGAAGAATTCGGCTCCTCTGTTCGTGTACAATGCTAAGGACGAGCCGACTCCGTTGCCGCCAATTGTCATAGAGGAAGAGATTCAGAGACAGTACGGATCTCTCAGCAGCAGCAACATAGCCGGTACTCTACGGGCAATTCTAACAGAGCTGGTGAGGGCACGTTTGGAAAGGAGGAACCATGTGTGATAGCGAGTCGAATGGCGAAAAAAAGCCAAGAAAGCCATTGCCACAAGCATTTACTGCGATGACTGCGAAACAGGCCCAAGAAGCGTCTGTTCGTGCGCGTAATTTGCGCAAGCAGATGCGTGCCCAGATCCTCCAGGCTGCGGTTGACGAGGGCATTGACAAGCTGTTCCAGCAGGCAATCAAGAAGAAGGATATGGACTTGCTGGAACTTGTTGAGAAGGGTCTCAAGTTGACTGGTCTTGACTTTGCTTCTAGTGAGGATGCAGTACAGAAAGTTGATGTGAAGAGTGACAACAAGAATGACACGAAGGTAGAAGTTGCCGTAACCGGTCTCGATGGCTAAATCAATCCAAATAGACCTCTCTGGTGACAAGCTATTGCCACACCAGAGAAAACTAATCCGTAGCAAGTGCAGAAAGACCGCACTGATCTGCGGACGCGGAGCCGGCAAGTCATACGCATGCGCGGCTCTTATCTTGCTTACGTTGTTACAGGGCAAGAACGTTCTGGTCGGTGGCCAACGATATGAGACTATACAGACTACTTTGTACGAGGAGATAAAGAATCTAGCACAACAATGGGGCCTGTACGATCTCATCGTTTGGCGCATGTCACCAATGATGATGATACTTGGTGAGGCTCATGTATGGTTTGGCACGTACGAGAGTATCGATGCGGTCCGCGGGTACAGTAGGGTGAGTCTCATCGTCTTAGACGAAATGTTTTTGGCCCCGGTCAACATCCTTAGCGTCTGGGGCCCGTGCATGCGTGCCACCGGTGGCGCTACGCGCATAGTTGGCGCTACTACGCCACGTGGCGGATCTCTTTGGAACGTGATGTTTTCCGACCCGAAGAACGACTGGGAAGTCATCACCGCTGTCACTACGGACAACAACAAGATATCGCAAGAAGAGTACGAGCTTATCTTGTCCGGAATCACTTCCGACGAGATGTACAGACAGGAAATCCTCGGAGAGATATCGACGCACAACAACGCTGCCATCATACGGCTAGAGGACTTTGTAAACAACCCAGCGCCTACTAGCGATACGCGTGTCATTGCCGGTCTTGACTGCGGCGAGGGCGTGGAAAGGGATGCCACTGCGTTTGTCAAGCGTAAAGGTAATCTCATACTGGAGTCGTGGAAGCTTAACACGATCAGCCATGAGGAAACTGTTCGCCGTATACGCGAAAGTAACCGCCAGTTGAAAATAGATAAACTGAATATTGACGCCGCGTTTAGCGATTACGAGTACAACATTTTGAAATACGAAATCCCTTCTGAACAGGTTAACTTTGCCCGTGCCGCCACGGAACAGAACAAGGACAAGTATGCCAATGTCCGTGCCGAGATGTACTTCAACTTGGCTTGGTACATACGTCACGGACTGTACACCGGTGGGCTAGGCGACCTCGAATCCGAGGCAAAGCGCCAGCTGTGTGCCATTTCGTGGCTGCGTAACAACCAGGGACGTTTGCTGCTCACCAAGAAGGAAGAGCTGCGCGAGGCGCTGAAGATGTCCACCGATATCGCCGACGCACTGGCGCTCACTTGTCTTGACAAGTATCTGGGCGACGACCCGGTCATACAGCAGCACCAGCAGCGAGACATGGCCCAGATAAGGCGTTGGGCCAACACTCTCATGGGTTGACGGAAATAGAGTAATTTATTAGACATGCAGCTGGAAATACTAAAGAACGTCGAATACGCGACTGCACTAAAGGAAGCCCTCGTCATGAGGCGCAACGGCTCCATCACGCGTGCCGTGGACGACCAGCTCGGTCTTTTTGCATACAACATCACCCAGTGGGCTCTGGCCGAGGCTATACATGACGGACAGCTCTGGCGCACGCATGCGCATGACGATGACTTTGTCTCGGCTGTACTGCTGTACGTTGTACGCTGTTTCGACAAGGTGAACCTGGATCGAGAGCCGAAGGAAGTCGCCGTATATCTGAAGAGGTGCGGACGTAGCGCCATTCGCGACCAGATTGCCGCCATGAACGCTCTGAAGCGTGCCCATGAGGAAATACCGCTAGATGGCGCGATTGTCGCTACAGACATATACGGCCACCGTACCAGAACCGCATACGAAATTGAAAACAAAGAGGTAATATGAGCTACGCACAAGACATGATAGATAGCTTCAAGAACGAAGACAAGCCGGCCGAGGAAACGACTGTCGAGACCACTACGGAAGAGACACCGGTGGAGACTGTCGAGGACAAGCCGGAAGAGACTCCTAAGGAGGAGACCAGTACCGAAGAGACTCACGATGAGGACAAGCCGGAGGACAAACCGGCGGATAAGCCTGAGGACAAACCGGAGGACAAGCCAGCCGAGGAGAAGCCTCCTAAACCGGATCTCAGCAAGCTGACAAAGGAGCAGAAGGCCGAGCATGCTTTCCAGCGCCAGCTGGCCAAGCAAAAGGCCAAGTACGAGAGCTCCATCGAGGACGTGAAAAACTCGTTCAAGACCGAACTCGAGGAACTGAAGAAGGCCATCATCAAGCCCAAGGAAGAGCCTGTCAAGACACGTGCTGACTTCCCTGCCGAAGAAGGCGGCGACGATGCGTACATCGCCTACTTGACCCAGCGCGGTGTGGATGCTGCGCTTGCCGAGAAGGAAGCCAAGGCGACCGCCGAGGCAGCGGAGCGACAGAAGCAACAGGAGGCGATGGAGGCGCAACAGCGCGAGGTTGCCGACCGTTTCAACGGTTACGCACAGGCTGCCTTAGGTGAGGGGTATAGCGCCTTTACAAAGCTGGTCAACAAGGGTGTGGCCAACGGTCTCGCAGAGGTTCTGGACGAGGCACCGGCCGTACGTGACTTTGTATTCGGTTCGCCAGAGGGACCTGTGGTACTTAACGAAATGCTCCAGAACAAGGATGCGTTTGTCCGTATCATGAGCCGAGGCGGCAACCCGATGGAAGCCGTTATCGAATGTCATGACCTCGCGAAGGAGATTGCCGCACGTGCCAAAGCGCCGGCAGAAGAGGTTGCTCCGCAACCAAAGATGCCTCCTATTGGCAAGCCTGGCGCTGGTGCCGGAGGCGTCACTGCCCCGAACATGTTCAAGGACGATGCTTCCCTTATCGACTTCGTACGCCGTCGTAAATACGGTGGATAAACGATAAAAACCCGTTTCCCCTACTATTATGGCTAGAGAGGCAAATCGCCTAGCTAGCCTTTTTCCTTTCCGCCGACTGGTGGCTCGACTAGACATGCGTGACACAGTACCGAACGCACGGTGCAATACAGACAAAGTTAAACCGGCCCACACAAGGGTCAAAATTTGTCACGCATGTTGAAAACGCTTGAACAGCGTGGCGGAGGAAAAAATTATGGCAGTTTACGGTCAGGTGGGAGCTAACGTCAGCAACTCCTTTACCAACAACAAGAAAGTGCAGCTCATCGCTGCTAACGTGGCTGACGCACGTGTGTTGACCAAGGCTTCTGTCTCACTAGCAGATCGGAAGAGCGGTTCAGCAGGAATGCCGAGACCGAT
>ERZ809497.10-NODE-10-length-18576-cov-6.823282_pt1 | contig 18576 bp, 6 predicted proteins | sample MGYA00521237_ERZ809497 | MGnify/ENA primary metagenome ERZ809497 (study PRJEB31581, sample SAMEA3312976) | metagenome | study: EMG produced TPA metagenomics assembly of the PRJEB8939 data set (Metagenomic analyses of Rumen microbiomes reveals... | reverse complement strand
GTACCCTTTTGCGGCTGCAAAGATACGACTTTTTTGCAACATGCAACACAAAACCGAAAAAATTTATGCCAAGCCCCGCGCCGACAACTTCATCCAGTTCCAGACGAACAGGGCTACGAAAAGCAATCCGCAATACACATAGAACAGCTTCAAATCCTTGTGCCGCAGGTGCGTCATCGCATAGGCTGACATCAACACTAACAAAGGTATAGCGGGCTCATGAAAGCGCTCCGAGTTGGCGGTAAACGAAAACATGATAATAGCCAGATACGACAACTCGTAAGCCCCGACCAGACTGAAATCGCGCCATTTCTTCTGCCTGAAAGCAATCACGATGGCCAACATCGCGAAGAAAGCAAGGAAATTCTTGATGTAGGTGCTGCCGTGAATCATTTTATTGTGGTCGGGTGCCTCTTCCACCATGGGCGCCAAAGGCAACACAAAAGCCCCTGGAGCCAAAATCCAGCTCTTGGCCAAGTTACCGTATTTCATGCCTTCTGCCTCGTATCTCTCGGATTGGTAGTTCAAGTCCGTGAATTTCAGGCGATAGATGATTCGCATTTCGCGTCCGATGGGCGAAAATAGGAACACCAAAAACACAACGATAATACCCGCTATGGTGATGATCTTGCCTTTCTTGCTGACCAACTCCCTCGGCGACACGACCACAAAAACGAGGAAAGCAAAAATGAGGCACATGCCGATGATGGTGCGGAAACCGAAAGTCAAGCCTGTCAACAAGATAGGCGACAAGATATTCCAAACAGTGTAACGCTTGCTACGAATCAGATAATCCATGCGCTCAAGGGCGAAGATGGACAAGAAAATCATCTCCATCTCCTTGGTATGGATGCCGCAAATCTGGATGAGAATGGGCATGAAGACACACATCACAGCGGCCAAACGACCCGTGCGCTCGCCAAAGGTACGCGAACCCAACTTGTAAATCAACACGCACATATAGGCACTCATCAGACCTTTGAAAATGCGAGGCACCAAAAGGCTACGGCCAAAGATGGCGTAAAGGATGGTCAGCCAAAGCGTATAGCCTTGGTCAGAATAGCCCATCGTGTAGAAACGCAAATACCTGAAAATGCTTACAATATGGCCTCTTTTCAGCCATCCAGCAAACATCAAAGCCGTGCTATGGTACCAATGGCTGTCGCCCGCATCGTATTCGTGGGCCGAACCCGTCTCATAATAATAGTAGTAGCCAATAGCCACCGCATAGACTACGCGTATCACCAAGGCGACGAGAAACACCATCCAAAGGAACCGTTTGAGGTCGTTGTCCTTCCAACGAGGATAAAACACCACCGTCATCACGAAGAAAAACAGCACCTCGCCTATCCCCCACAGCATCCACTTCGGTTGCAGGGCATAGTCACGAAAGGCCATACTGATGACCACGAGCGCCAACAGATAGACACCAATGCCAAACAAGGCGATATAGCGGGTCAGTTGTTTCGACATGCATTATTTTGTCTCAAAAATCGGCCCTCTTCCCTTACGTTTGGTGGCTTTCCGCATCATTTCGGCCTTCTCTCCAGGATTAATGGTACCTACCTTGCGCATGTCGGCACGTTCCCAGAAATTGGGCTTGTATTGGTGGAAAATCCGGTACAGCGAATCGGAGGCACACAACACCTGCGGCGAATAACTTTCGGGCGAACCATCGACGGTCTCGAAGGAAATGTTCAAGATTTGGTTGACGACGTCAAAATCGTAGTCGAAAGCCCACCAGGCCACCGTGTCAGTGTGATGGTCGCGCTGCAAGCCCTTGCCATTTTCAGCAAAATACATGAGATAACCCCTTGTAGTGTCGTAAGGGTCATACAGATAATCCCTATAGGAATCCTCGATAATCATCCCATAATAATCTGTGTTCCAGTGTTCTACCTCCATCACGCCGAACACCTTGTTCACCATTCCATCAAAGTCAAGCTTGTTTTGCGAGATGAAAACGGTGCGGTAGACGTGGCCGCCCGGCGACCTGACGACAAATGACGAGCCACGGAAATCGGCATCTCCAAGTTCGTCAACAGTGATGGTGATGGTGGCATCTTTCTTTCCTTCCATGGTGGAGATGGTGTACCAGTCAGCATCATCGTTTTTGGTGATGGTCCATTCGCAGTTGGCCGTGATTTCAAGGGTTTGGCTTCCAGCTTCCAGACCGAACCAAAGGTTTTGGGTATCAACGAGAATCTTATAGGTCTTCACGCAACCCACAAGACCCGACGCGACGACGAGCATCGCCAAAACAATCCATAATGTGCTTCTCTTTTTCATATTTTTCATTTCATTGGTTTGTTCAATGTTCGGACTGCAAAAGTACGGATTTTCAGGTTATCAATGGTCAACAGGTACACTAATAACGTTTTTTCCGCTTTTTCGGCATGGGCCAGTCAGCCAGCATCTCGAAGTCCATCTTGTGCTTGAAGAGGTCGACGGACTTCACACGGACACGCACCTCGTCGCCGAGTTGGATGACACGCCCCGTGTCCTGTCCGATGACGCGGAAGTTGTCGTCATCGAGGTAATAGACATCGCCAGGCAAGTTCTCATAGCGCACCAAGCCCTCACATTTATTGTCTTTCAGCTCCACAAAGAGGCCCCATTTGCTCACGCCCGACACCAAGCCTTCAAACACCTGTCCAATCTTATCTTGCAGGTATTCAGCCTGTTTGTACTTGATAGACTGACGCTCCATCTCCTCGGCCTGTTTCTCCATCTCGCTGGCATGGAGGCACATCTCTTCGTAGTCCTTCTTGTTGACGGAGCCTTGGTTTTCGATGAGATACCTTTCTATTAATCTGTGCACCATCAGGTCGGGATAGCGGCGGATGGGCGAAGTGAAATGGGTGTAATAGTCGAAAGCCAAGCCATAGTGCCCGATGTTGTCGGTGCTGTAAACGGCCTTGGCCATGGTGCGCAGGGCTACGGTTTGGATGAGGTTCTTCTCGCCCTTGCCTTCCACGTCCTCAAAGAGCTTGTTGTAGGAACGCACGAGCGTGTCACGGTTGCTCAAATCCATCGAGTAGCCGAGGCGCGAGATCAGGAGGACGAACTTGTTGAGTTTCTCGGGGTTAGGCTCGTCGTGGATACGGTAGACGAAGGTATGGTTGTGCCATTTGCTTTCGGGCTTGCCGAAGGTCTCGGCCACAGTGCGGTTAGCCAAAAGCATGAAGTCCTCAATCAGCTCGTGACTCTCATTCTGCACGCGCACATACGTATCAATAGGTTTCTTGTTCTCGTCGAGGATGAATTTCACCTCCTCCGAGTGGAAGTTGATGCTGCCCAAAGCCATGCGTTGTTCGCGCAACTTGGTAGCCAAGCTGTGGAAAGTCAGGATTTCGGCTTTGTAGTCGCCGTCGCCGCCTTCAATCATGGTCTGCACCTCTTCGTAAGTATAGCGGCGGCACGACTTGATGATGGTCTTGCCAATCCAGCGGTCGTAAATTTTGGCATCGTCGTCCATCTCAAAAACGACAGAGAAAGTCAGTTTCTCCTCGTCGGGACGCAGCGAGCACACATTATTACACAGTTTCTCGGGCAGCATGGGAATGGTGCGGTCGACCAAATACACAGAGGTGCCACGGTCGAGGGCTTCCTTGTCGATGGCCGAACCGATGTGGACGTAGTGCGACACGTCGGCGATATGCACACCCACTTCCCAATGGCCATTTTTCAGTTTCTGGAGGCTGATGGCGTCGTCGAAGTCCTTGGCGTCGGCGGGGTCGATGGTGATGGTGAACACCTTGCGGAAATCGCGGCGCTTCTTGATTTCGTCGTTGCTGATTTTGACAGGGATTTTATCTGCTTCATTTTCAACCTCTTCAGGAAACTCTATCGGATATTCATGCGCTGCCAAAATCGACTCCATTTCCACATCATTCTCGCCGGGCTTGCCCAACACGCGGACGATTTCGCCAAAGGGATTGCCCGAGCCATCGGGCCAGTCGACAAGGTGCGCGATGACCTTTTGTCCGTCCTTTGCGCCGTGCAGGTCGCCACGCGGGATGAAGATGTCGACCGGCATCCAATCCACGTCGGGGCGCACATACACATAGCCGTGCGTGATGTTAAGGACGCCGACAAACTCGGTATGCTTGCGTTGTAGCACTTCCACAATCTCGCCTTCGGGCTTGCTGTTGTTGCGCTTCGGGAACATGGCCACGCGCACACGGTCGCCATGCAGTGCCTTGTAAGTGTCTTGAGCGGCGATGAAGATGTCCTCGCCTTCGCCGTCGTCGCGCACCACGTAGGCCTTGCCCGTCGACTTCATCTCCACGGTGCCTTCCACGTATTTCTGCTTCGGCCCAAACTGCGCCATGCCCTCGGGACTCATCACATAGCTGAAAGGACGCGCCTCTTGCAGTAGGCCTTTATTCTTCAAGTCAATCAATAGGTTGTAGACCACATCTTTCCCCGCTTGGTCCTTGATACCCATGATTTTACAGACCTGTTTGTAGTTCTTCGGGCGGAAAGGCTGGTCGGCAAAAATGCCCAAAATCACACTTGTAAAAGTGCTCAGTTTATTCTCTATTTTTTTCTTTTTTGGCATAATGATTCGATATTTATACGAGTGCAAAAGTACGAAAACCAAATCATTTTACCACCTTTTGACAAAAAAGCGCCGCCAGATTTGGCAGCGCTTTCCTATCAATCAATGACGATTTTCTGCGTCCTGACATCATCGCCGTTGATGAGACGCAACAGATACACACCCGCAGCGGCTTGGATGTGCTTTTCGCTGCATCCACTAATCCGCTCACTGCTGAGGATGCGACCCATGATGTCAACCACCTGCAAGGTAGCATCGCCCTCGTTGGCAATAATCCAAGTGCCGTTGAAGTTATAGGCAAAGTTGTCGTTCTCCGAGCCTGTCTCAATGTCGCCCTTGGGGATGAACCTCAACAGGAACCTCGAAGCATAATCAGTGGTATGAGCCTCAAAGGTATAGTTCGGTTCAGCCAGCAGGTTCACATCATTGCCCGTGAGGTTGTCGATAAGGTGGAGATAATAGAACTCCATATCGTCGACATTCACATTGATGGTGTAAGTGCCGTTCTTGGCGGCCTTGAAGTTGACGGGCTGCTCGTGGCTTTCGCAAGGCACAATGGCACACTCATGCCGACTGCCTTGGGCAAACAATTTCGACCTTGTTGCTTTGAGATTGAACTTCTCCAACGGGTATCCCTTATGGGTCTTCACGATAAGGCGGTCAATAAGCAGGTTGTTTTCCGACAGCTCCACATTGATGGAGCCTTGGGGAGCCATGCTTGTCATCTGCGGATTGAAGGTGATGTAAGCACCCGCATCCGTAGCCTTCACGAAGAAGCCCTCCGCAGGTTTCAATGGATTGCTCTCGCTGATTTCACTCACGATAAGGTCATCCTTGGCCTCGTTCATCCTGTAGCAACCTTCGGCCACATTGTGGGCGGCGTATGTGGTGAGGTTGTAGGCAAACGGGTTGCCCACCAGGTTGAAGCCAATAAATTCGGCTCCTTCTGCATAGATGAGCGGAACCGTCAAAGTAGTGGCACCACTTCTTAGCTCGCCGGGGAACTCTAATACTATGCCCTCGCTGTTGGCGTACAGATAGCCTTTACCTGGCACGAGGTCATAGCCTCCATCATTACCCTCGTAGTTAATCCACTCCAATTCTTGGCTTTGATCAAAATAGTAGAGGTCGTAATCGTTACTCAGCATATTGACCACAGAAGCAGGTGCCGTGAAGCCCACCAATGGCGTAGCGATGAGATAATAGCCGTTATAATTATTGGTATAAGGCTCAATGTCTTTCTGCACGGTGGCTTGCACTCCTTCATTCCTGTGCCTCAACTGGCCGCCGTCCTGAATGACGAGTCTCGAAGTGGCTTCGCTGGTCAAAGTGCCTGAGGTAGTGAGGATTCTGCCTGAGGGGATGGTTAAGGACTTGTTCGCTGCAACGGTGAGGGAGAACACATCGGCGTCCTCGTCCAGCAGGCAGATGCCGTTGATGAGGACATCGTCATCGGTTTGCGCCTTGATGCCGTTTTCCCAGTTCGCAACATTCGACCAATACTCATCCTCGTTGCCGTTGAAGATGCGGAGGTTGGAGGGCTTTCTGCGAAACACCAAGGTATAGGTGGTGGATTGCTGCACCGACAAGGTGTCCACGATATGGAGCTTGTTCTCATACACTGGGTCGCCGCCGTCAGGGATGGTGACAAAGGTCTGCCAAATGTTGTTCAGCGGGATGACTTGGTTGTCGTAGTTCCTGATGCAGCTGACGATTTCATACAGGTCGTTTCCTGGGTCGTCGGTCACGCCATAGTTCCATCCCACTCTTGACGGGACAAGGGTAAGCGTGACGACGGTGTCCAGCGAAGCAACAGCATGGTCGAAGCTAATCCCATCGGCAATACCTACCGCCGTTCTCCCGCCTTGCGAGAAGTAGATGGAATCCGGCAAGTCGTAAGCATCGGGGTTGTCGTTCACCAAGAAGTCGTTGATGCCGTCGTCGAGGCTGCCGTAGGCGTAAATCGGGTGGATGAGTTCGTGGATATCCAAGTGGCTGACGAGGCTCAAATCGGCATTGCCGTAGCTGCTGTTGTGGATGACATTCGCCTGATAAGAAACGAAATGGCCGAGCAGTGAACTGGCGAACAGCCACTCACCCACTGCTGTTTGTCCGCTTCCGATATTGCCAAATGGAATTGAGGTCAGGCCAAGTTGACGCGGACTGCCGTTGAACGAGGCACCGTACATGGCAAAATCGATGGCAAGGCCTTTCTCATTGTCAATAATCTCAGGTTCTGCGGTTTCGAGTATCACATTCTTTACCATTCCCGCACCCATATTATGAATGATGACACCAAGCTCAGCGGGCTCACTTCGCTCAATGACATCTGTTGTCAGGGCATCATCGCCAAGAATGTCTCGCTGCATAAAGTAATCCACATACAGGTCTGGGCTGGGATTGACGGTAATTTCGACAGGATAAAGTGAATAGGTTAATCCTTCGCCAGTGAACGGGTCGATGAAACTGAAGGAGCCGCCAAAGGAATACACCACAGGCTCTGTAGGAGCTGCGTTCCTTGTTGGAATAAACTGGACCGAAACCGTTCCATTGGTCTGTGCGGCAAGACTGCCGTCGCCCGAAATGCCTGTAATCTGGTCAAGCGAAAGCGGGTTGATTTGGAACAGGTTCGTGCAATCGTTGCCTTGCGGGTCTTTGATTCTGAAATCAACTAAAATGTCTTCCATCGGTAAGGTTTCATGACCATTGAAAATTTGCAATGTGCCGTTGAACGCCTCACGGGTCATGGTCATTTTCTGTGTAAATTGGACGGTCACCGTGGCACAAACAGAATTTTGCGAATTTTCCACTTCTGCTTCCAGCATTTCATAGGCATTATCGTACATCTCCCGCACATCATTGAAACCCAATGATTCCGCATACGTCTGTGCCTCGTATGCTTTTCGCATGGCCGCAGTATCGTATTCTATTACACCGTCATAGCCTTCGGGCAACATTTCATTGGTATAATAACCCTCATTCCAATATAAGACAGATTGGTTATACATTCCGGCAATGAATCTGATATAATCATCCGAAACGCCTTCCAATTGGCTTTGATTGATAAGTTGCTGTATCCCTTGCTCCGTTATCAAGCCCGTATTGCTGTCGAGCAAAGACTGGAACAAATTCCAAAAATTGATTCTTTTTTCATCATCCTGCCAATAGGCATCCATAAGAACCTTTAACATGAAATCATCCATCGCATTTACATACTCATGGTACTTAGTGACGCTATTGTAGATAATTTGATTGGTTGTTTGACCATCTTTACTACTACGTGATCCATTGTTAAGGCAATTGATTTCCGGGGGGCAACTATTACATCTTTTTGTGGTTAGTGTTAATGTACATTTACCTGTGATTATTCCTGAAACATCATCATAATAATATCTCACGAAATTTTTTGTTCCATCGAAATTGGTTGAATCCGAGGATAATTTGAAAATATAAATATGTCCCTGGTTATCAACAGGATCTTTATAATAAGGTTCCCCTTTACAAATAGTTTTGCTAATTTGAAAGTCTGGAACCTCTGTAGGCAAAACTTTAACATTAATAAAAATATCTGTATTCCCATATGTATCATGGATATGATAATCGCCAGGAGCGTTATAAACAATTTGTGTTTGACTAACAGAAGGTGTAAGACCATATTTAACAACATATTCTTTGTTATGAATTGTTTTTCTGAATTGGTCTCTAAAATTAATTGTTCTATTTATGGTATCTGGAACGGGGGCCAGTATTATACATCTTTGGTTCAAATTATAAGCTTGATTAATACTGAAATAACCATTATAGACTCCAACATGACGAAAAAGAACATCATTTGAAGTTGTATAATAGCCATCTAATATGTATACGTGACCTGGTTCATTATTACCACTATTCCGATTACCCCTATAACAAATAGGCATAGTTGCACATATAGATTTCTTCAATTCAATTATCCAACTATTATAATCATAATTATTCCGTTCTTTTATTTCTGCCTTAGAAAAACCAAAATAATATTTTAGGCTTGATAATAATACTTCGAATGGCGCTGAACTAGCTATCAATCCGTATGCAGTGCCAAGAAGAAGTCCACAATCGAGCATCATTTTAGTAGCAAAATCCATCGTGTTTGATTGAGAATAGTTCCAGCCCCCAACTTCAAAATAATAATTGTTATTATTATTTGTACACATTGGGTCAAACACGCTATGCTGCTTAACACCATTCATATCTATTAAATAATATGTGTGATTATCGTAACTACGGAACGGAAAAGAAGAATATGAGTAAGGTAGATTTTTATTATAATAGTACAATAATTGAGCCATTACTGTAGCTGTACATCCTGTGATTGCCCTATATGTATGTATACTACCATTATTTATTTCTTCTAATTCTGTCCATGGACAACGCTGATTATAATTATTATGCCAATCCCCGAACCAATCCCCGCTTTCAAGATACAATCCGTCTCCAGGTTCTCCTTGACCCCAATCAGTTCTAATTAAAGGTCCATAAGCCAAAGGATATTCAGGTTCATCTTCTCTATCCCCTTTATCATTGCTTTCATAATATCCTCTTTCAAGGTCTCTCCAAGCCTGTGCGACAGATTCATCCGTAGCACGAACATTATTGCGCACAAGGGAATCCACCACATAGTCATAACCGCCAATAATCATCTCGGCTGCGGGAGCCATGTCGTTAGGATCAAAAGCGCTCTCATAGGAGAAACCAAGAATGGGTTGCATACGCTTGTCACCTGCAACAATGATAAAGCCATGCCCATCAGCATTGAAGATGTAAAGATTCGGAAATTTGTCGGTCTGCACACGCTGCAACGAGCCGGCCTCACCCGAAAGGGCTATACCATCATTCATCTTAATGAAGTTCTCTCCCACACGAGTGGCGAGATTCAGGTCAACTTTGTCCTGTCCGAAAACACTGAAGGACATCACCAAACAAACCACAGCGGTGGTTATTCTTGAAATTATATAGTTTCTGTTTTTCATGACATTCTAATTATATTGTTATCCATAGGTTATTTTCTATTATTTCCAAGTCGAGGGGGCAGTTTGGGTGTCTGGTCAGGTGGCGGACAATTATCAAGTTCTTCCAATGCCTCTGGCGGACAGGTGTTACAACCTTTTTGTTGAGTTGTTACAGAATTTGTACCATGAGAAAAACCATCAAACTCCCAACTCACTGGTTTTACAGGAATTGGCTTACTTAATTCATCTGGCATAGAGTTGCAGGAGGGATGCGAACCAATTTCCCTCCAACAATAGTTTGAGCCAAATATCTTTTCACCTCTACAATAATAGTATCCTTGAATCTCTGTCTTGACACGATCTATGCAATCACGATTTTTGTCGCCTTTATCACCCAACGCTTTCAATACAGCCTGAGAACGATTGCGGCCTCTCAGAGTCATGCTGCATGGGATGACAATCGTTGATTGTGCCCTCAGTGTATCTATCTCCGTTATTAAAGCCGTAAATTCATAAAGAGGATGAGATATTGGCACAAAAAGCTTCGCATCACAGAAATCCACAAGACCATGATTTGTAATAATATAGTCAAACACAAAGCTCTCGCCATCTTCAAGTTCAGGGAAAACATTTGGCATATCAATCACTACTACGGGAACGGGCACATGGGTCTCGTAATCCACAATGAGTTCAAAGGTGTATTCATCCTCAATCTCCGTAGGCACCACATTCCATGAATAGGTGATGGCTTGATATTGCAGGTAGATGTCCTGCATGTTGGTCTGCCCACCCTCAATCTGTATCGTCGCCCGATATTCAGCATGATGCGGTGCGGTAATCGCTATCTTGTAATAGCCCTCGGGAATATCCTCCACAGTAAACAAACCTTCGCTATTGGTCAGACCCATAGCAACGGTTTCCAAGGAATAATAGCCTTTCACGGTCACCATGGCACCTGCAAGGTGTTGTCCATCGCCGTTATAGGTATAATCGTCGGTCACATCTACCACAAGCGTACCCGTGGAATCAGAAACGGCTGTAATGATGTAAGGAAGCGACAAACCATCTCCTCTTTCGCAGTTGAGGGCGATAGTGCCTGTGTACTGCACCAAAGGCGTGTTTTCGTTGGCAGTTAGCCTCAATGAGAAATAGGCGGAATCATGCACGGCAATAGAAGCCAGCGTATCATTGCCCACCACCGACAGCCATTCTTCCGAAGGCAGGTCAATGGAAATGTTTCCAGTCGGGCCAGTGCCGTTGTTGTAAAGCATCACATCCACAATCTTGCTGATGCCCTTAGTCATGGTGGTGCTGATGGCATTAGGCGAAGCATACAAAATCCCTCTCGGCTCCGTACAGTAATACCATGCACTGAAGTTCATCGTAGCACCTTCGGCACTTGTCGCCATAAGCTTCACCTCCTCATAGCTGTTGCCAGAAATCGAGGCCGAGCCTGTAACGCTGTATTCTAGCAAACCTTCTTCCATCCCCTCCAAACTTAAGGGCTGGAAGGTAAACGCGCAGCCCTCGGGCAAGTTGGTGGCAGTCACTTGGATATTGGTCAACGGGATTTGGCTGCGGTTCCTAATCACGATGGTGTCCGTTAAAGTCTCGTTTTGAACCACATCCCAAAGAATCCAATCGTCGGTGACGAGGTTCATGCCAGGAATGTTGAAATCATCGTGAACGGCGGTGCTGTTGTGACCCACCCTGCCTGAATTGATAGTGTAATAACCCGATTCAGAGAATGCAGGCTCGAAATTAACGGAAAAATGCCCATCCGCTCCACTTGTGGCAAACAAAGAGCGTGTCATGTTCATGGCAGTTACTTTCACTTCCACCTCAACCGAGTCCATCGGATTGTTGTTGATATCCACCACTGTTCCATATATCGGAATGGTGGAATTCATCTCAAAAACATCTTGTAATACATAAGTATTGAAAACATACACATCAGCAAGACTACCTGAAAGATGCACGGTTTGACTGATTGTCCCACTGTTGATAATCAAATCGGCATGGTAGTTGTATCGGATTATTGTCGGGCAGAAAGTCACCGACAAGGAGCCGCCTAACAGATTGTTCCAGTTGGAGCTTGGCACAACGGAGAACTGCGAGGCATCTTCCCCTGCAATCTGCAAGGTGATGGTATCATCCAGCGCATTGCCGCTGACATACAATCCCAAGGTATTGCTGCCATTCAACACTACTTCACCGAAGTTGAGACTACTTGTGCTGGCATACATTGTCGGAGGAATGTTCAGAGCGAAACTTCTTACACTGCTCTCCGTCGTATAACAAGTGTTGACTGCTTCGACATACCATTGATAGGTTTGGTGATTCTGTAAGGTAGAAACCATACAACTCCTATTATAAATATGGTTCAAAACAGGCGCTTCCGGGATAGGTTCATTGGCGTTCCAAAGGTACAAATTATAGTAATCCGCTTCAGAAACTGTATTCCAAGAGAATAGAATTGGCAAAGAAGTAAACGGATAATTATTGGTGGGTGTCATGTAGGTGAACTCGCCAACAGGTGTGTTGAAAAGTTCCAATGACAACTGAAATATACTGTCGCATCCATGAACAGTTTGTAATGTGTCATAATAGATGCCACTTTCAGTTAATGTGTATCCGCGCCATTCGAATGAAGGGGCATCGCAGATAATGGTGTCTTCTTCGTGGTAATACGCAGGATGGACGGTGAGCGTCAGATTTAAGATGGTATCCATTCCATAAGGAGAGAATATCGTGGTGAAGTATTGGTTTTCACCTACTTCAGGATGGAAGATTTCAAAACCATTTTCGAAGTAGCTGTTTCCAAAACAGATTTCATCCGAAATGTTGATTTCTATACATTCTCTCTCTATTTGGTTCGACCAAGCCATATTGCTCATGTTTAACGGCGAAGTGCCGTTTTCGGAATAACAGGCCTTGACACCGTAATGGTAATTTCCGCAATTCAATGTATTCCACACAGTATCCAGAAAGCAAGTATCAATAATGTTATCCGCAATAATTTCAGGAGCATTGCTCCCTTGATATTTTTCACGATAGACTTTGAAATGGTTTACAGTTCGATCTCCACCTCTAACCGAATTGACAAAACGGATATTGTCCACATAAAAGCAGTCGTCATAACTGTTCACGCTACCATCCTTTCGATAACTCCATTTGAAGGTATGCAGTCCTGCTGTGATGTTATATTCATGTTGTTCCCAATTACCATTGCCAGACCAACTGCCCTTCTGGACACCGTCGATGTAGAAGCAACCGTAGTCCCAGCTGCTTTCGCAGGAAATCCTGCCCCAAAAGCTCATGACACCATCAACAGGGATATTAACTGTCACGCTCATATCACTCACTACATTAGCTATACCCGTGCCGCCGCTTTTCATACAATAGTCGCCCTCATATGGACTATTGGTCGTGATACTCCATGGATGATTGTCGTCAAGTTGCCAATCAAACAAGCTGAAATCCCCTCTCTCGAATTCCTCTATCATATTAGGATGCATAGTCCAGTACACTCTCACATTCGGGCTTTGGTTATCATCGGGGTCAGGATCATATATGGCTGTGACTTTTCCAACAGGATTCGGTTCAAAATGTGCCACTAAATTTTCATCACCGGTTACGACAAAACTATAATTAGCCTGAGTAGATACAACAATATCATTGTTGGTCCAGTTTACGAAATAATAATCCGAATTGGCTACGGCAGACAATGTACAATTCGCACCATAGTTATAGACTCCCGCACCAGTAACAGTTCCACCTTCTTCTGGAAGGACAGATACTGTAATGTTGAGTGGAAGAGTAAAGTTCGCCACAAATTCCCGTTCTGTAGTAACGGTAAATGAGTAGGTAGTATATGTCGAGATCACATTTCCATTCTCTGTCCAATTCATGAAAGTATAACCTTCGTTGGCGATGGCTGTTAGGGTGCAACTATAACGATAATCGTACAATCCTCCTCCGTTCACAACACCACCTTCTGTTGGATTGACCTCAACCGTTATAGGAATGGGTAATCCGAAAACCCCTATCAATTCACGGTTTCCATTCACAATAAAGGAGTAATTGTGATTGTATGAAACAACAGATCCATTCTCAAGCCAATAATAAAAGCAATAGCCTTCGTTAGCCATAGCAGTCAGAGTACAAGTGGAATGGTAGTCATACTCACCCGCTCCTACTACCACACCACCTTCTTCAGGATTTGCTGTAGCCGTTATACTATAAGGTAATGTGAAATGTGCTTCTAAATTACGATTATTTGTGACGGTGAAAGAATAAGTGGTATCATAAGAAATTTGTTGGCCGTTTTCTGTCCAGTACATGAAAGTATAACCTTCGTTAGCCGTTGCTGTTAGCGTGCATGTGGAACCATAGTCGAATGTTCCCCCGCCATTTATCACGCCGCCATCAGTTGGATTAGCCTCCGCAGTAATGGTTAATGTAATCATAGGCATTTCAACACAATCCACATCAAATTCATAACTAAAGCTACTGCTCAAATCAGAACCATGATAAATTGTGTTGCCATTCGAATAGTTCACAGTAAAGGAACACTGTCCAATATAATACCCCTCAATCCATCCAAGCGTAACATGACTGCCATCAGCCAGTAATAGACTATAACTAGCCGATGATCCACTTGAAATGGTAAACTGATGCGAAGTGCCATTCTCTTCAGTCACGACCAGTTTATTGCCGTACCAACCATCTCCCCCGTATGAATCATAGAGATTGAATGTAATATAACAAAGACTTCCTTCTTCAAAATTTGCCACAAGAGTCCTGTCTCCGGTAACTATAAATGAATAATTGGCATTTGTAGAGACAATATTTCCATTTTCGGTCCAACTACTAAATGTATAACCCTCATTGGCCAATGCTGTTAGTGTACATGTAGAGCCATAATCGTATACACCTCTGCCCGTTGTTGAGCCGCCTTCCTCTGGATTGACTGTAACAACGATTTCATGACTATCTGGCGTAAAGAATGCTACATAATCATCTGATTCTGTTACCGTAAAGCTAATGACAGGATTGTTCGAAATCGGCACTCCGTTCTTAGACCAATGTGAGAAAGTATAGCCTTCACTGGTCGTGGCTGTTAGTGTACACGTCTGATTGTAATTGTATATGCCTTCACCTGTCACAATACCGCCTCCTTCGGGATTGACTATGGCCCGAATTAGATATGATGTAGTTTCAGGATTGATTGAAGTGGCACCAAATACAGTTACTGATTCCTTATCCTCTCCATAAAGAGCCTGAACACCTATTGTACTATTGGAAAGAGATCCGTTGGGAAAACTATAACTCAAAGATGCCGTATTCTCAATCACAACTTCACCGTTGATAGTAATCCTATATCCTGTTGCTTGGCTCGGTGCGCTCCATGATGCCACCAAAGTGCCGTCATTGTTTTCAACAAGACTAAGGTTTTGAACAGGGTATGGATGTACACTAGTGTATTCGTAGGCATAATGGCTGTTGAATATCTCCTTGGTGTCATAGTTCTGCACCCAGATGGAGACTTCCAGGTCGCTCATTTCCTCAACATGAGTTCCTGACATATCATGGGTAAACTCTAAATGATAAAATTCACAGGCATTGAAACTGACAGGGAATCCTTGAGCATCAGGCAACATCTTCATACAGATATGATGAAAAGAAGACTCGCCACTACTGCCCACATTGTTGTGGGTTTCCTTTTCATTCACAGAAACAAATATTCGAGCATTGACATTAATGTAAGGCATAATATCTGCTTTCACATGTATGGTATTGCCACTTATGTAAAACGAGCCTCTGATGTCCATTAAAGCAAGTTGACTAGCATGTTGATTGAAAACAGTTTGTTGCAAGACTGTATAGCCTTGATTCTCACCATCGAGAAACAACTGGGGAACACCGCTCACATTGTAATATGTACGGCGAGCACCACATTCGTTGGTATAATATGGGTCTCCGTTACCAGGCCAGTTCATTGCATATTTGGTATAAGTAAAACGGCCTGGATTGTTGCCACAAAACGTATTCATTTGATTATTTAAATTCGCACATATTCCTGCGGTAGAAGATGAAAAATGTTCTATCATAGGAATTCTATCAACAGTACCAACGGCCACGCTGATGGTTTTCTCCAATGTGTTGTTTTCAACCACGTTATCTTCTACACCATTGACAAGGACGATGCTGAAGACGACATTGTGGCTACCAGGGCTGAAGGTAATATTGGCAAAGGTTATCGTTTCAGAGTTCAAAGAAGAGATGTTGACATTGAAAGTTTCACTAACAGGAGCCATGCCTTCCACGGTATATGTAGCCGTAACAGATGTGATAGTAGTAGCACCATAATTGAACACATTCATGCCGATTGAAGTACCGCTGCTAATGATAAGGTCGGGCAAAATGACCGACTCAAGTCCGAGATCGAGGTTTTCAAGGGTGAACACCTTAATGTCGTCAAAATACCAGTTATTGATGTTGTCACTATTGCCGTTGAAAAAAATGCAAAACTGTACATTGGCATGACCCATGTCTATAGTGGTAATTTCCTGAATTACGGTCCACGACGAACTAGTGCTGTAGACTTGGCTCCATGCTTGATTCCATGTAATACCACCATCGGATGAAGTGGCCACGCCGATGGTATTGGAACCTGAATAGTTGTTCAAAGCATGTTTGAACGAGAAGACAACGCTGTTAATGCCAGTCAAGTCGATGGAAGGGCTGATAAGTCGCGATATTCCGTTGAATAGCGGGCTCCATGTAAGACGCATTTCATTGGCCTCTCCACCGGCATTATTTGTAGAAGAAATAGACCAGTTGGAAGTCTGAGAGTCAATTGACCAACCAACAGGTAAAGAGGCACCATCAAATGATTCTTCTAATAACAAAGAACGTGATTGAGCCATTGTTTTAGTCAATCCCACCACAATCAGCAGCAGGACGAGTAGGAAGTGTTTCCTTTTTCTTTGGTATATAGTTTTTAATTGCATAGTATTGTGTTTTTATGTGTTTTCAATTTTTTCCTCCCCAAAGGTAATAAAACGAAGGCTTTACTAACGTTTAGTTGCCTAAAGGGGCCTTCGACTGCCGGATATTACAACTATACAAGTAAAGCCCACGTGTAACACGTGAGCGTTGCTTTACTTGCTTGTAATATCCAATTGGAGTTGTCAAAGTTCCTTTAGATAAGCCATTAAGCTAACGCTATTTCGTTATGTATGTCTCGGGTGAGTTATTTGTTCATTCGTCGGTGGTTTGGTGAGAGTTTTTGTTTTAACTTCGTTGGAATGCCTCGCATTCGGCGGAGCCAATCTTGCGATTTGAGGCTTCAAAGATAGGAAGATTTTCGTTTGGTTAGCGGAAAAACGCTATTTTTGCATGATAATAATTCATCAAGATGACAAACGGAATCGCCGAAGAGTTAGAAAAACTGAAATCATTGAATGGTGCTGACTTTGTGACGCAGTTGAAAAGAATAGCATCACGCAAGGAGTTTCATCCGATAAAACGCGATTCTAAAATTCTCATCACAGGCGGAGAAAAACATCCCGATTTTCCACGACTGCTTGAAGTCGCCCAAAAAGCGGTTGAACATGGTTATACAGTTTATATACTTCCCAATCCAGACGCATTTCGCACAGCTGATTTCATTTTCGAGAGGCGAGGCGTTTTCAAATTATTCGATTTGAAAACCATTTCGGGGAAATCCACAGCGGAGAATCGGCTGTTAGAATCCATAGGACAGACAAACCGAGTTTTACTTCATATCACATCGGATTACAATCCGGGGGCTTTGGCCAGAAGCATTAAGAGATACTTTGAAAGCAATGGTGCGGCATTGGAAGTTCTGGTCTTCAAGGGAAAGAAATCGGTATCAATAACCCGTGACCTGATACTCAGCCCGAATTATTACCAGTTGTTTATGAAGAGGCTCATCAAGGGTGAATAAAAAAGAGCTGCCGAAACAGCTCCTTTTTATTTTTTGGGTAGTGTCGATAAAGGCTTGCCCCTCGCGGGAATGTCACCCGGTTAGCCAAAACCGATTCGCTTTGACACTGCAAAAATACAACTTTTTTGGAATAAGCAAGACTCTGGAGAAATTTTTCCGCATTTTTTATCCTATTGAGACACGAGCCATTAAGCTAACGCTATTGTCTCAATTTGCCTAATCTGGGCATTTGTCATCTCTTTTTTGTAGCCCGAAACGGAATAGTATAGAGTATCACGGATTTAGCGTGTTGATAATTTTGTTGATAAAAAAATATCCAAAAACACTTGACACGAAAATCCAAAATGCTCTACTTTTGCAAAACAAGGTTCATTAAAAAGCCCATTCGGGAATCCCTTGAAAATCAGAGACTAAATCGAAAACGAGCGCATTTTATGAGCAACGGAGGACTATACATCACCAAACGAGACGGCAAGCTGGAAGCCTTCTCTCTCGACAAGATCAAAGTAGCCATCAGCAAGGCATTTTTGGCCTCGGGATTCTACGCTTCGGACGAGGATCTCAACGGTATCTTGAGCCGTGTCCGCGTGACCAACGGCATCACCGTGGAGGAAATCCAAAACCAGGTGGAGACCGCGCTGATGGCGGAACAATATTACACGGTGGCGAAGAACTACATCCTGTACCGCCAGAAGCACACGGAAGACCGCGAAATCCGCGAGAAAATCGACTTCCTGAGCAACTACGTCAACGAATCGAACCCCGCCACGGGCTCGAAGTACGACGCCAATGCCAACGTGGAGCAGAAAAATATCGCCACCCTCATCGGCGAGCTGCCCAAGTCGAGCTTCATCCGCATCAACCGCCGCCTGCTCACCGACCGCATCAAGTCGGTGTTTGGCAAGGAGCTCTCCGACCGTTACCTCTATTTGCTCAACAACCACTTCATCTACAAGAACGATGAGACCAGTTTGGCCAACTACTGCGCCTCCATCACCATGTATCCTTGGCTCAACGATGGTACCAGCTCCATCGGCGGCAACTCCACC
>ERZ809497.9-NODE-9-length-19234-cov-4.804369_pt1 | contig 19234 bp, 2 predicted proteins | sample MGYA00521237_ERZ809497 | MGnify/ENA primary metagenome ERZ809497 (study PRJEB31581, sample SAMEA3312976) | metagenome | study: EMG produced TPA metagenomics assembly of the PRJEB8939 data set (Metagenomic analyses of Rumen microbiomes reveals... | reverse complement strand
AGACCTGCAATCCTACTACTGGCTTGACCACGGTGAAGGTCAGCGGCGGCTCGGTGGGTCAGGATGGCTCGCTCATGCCTTGGGTAGACCACAACCCCAATGACGATGACCGTGGCTGGATCTTCTGTGGCGGTCAAGGCTTGGCCGACTCCATCACTTACTACAAGGCCATCGCCCTCGGCGTGTGCGACTCCACTTATCTGGAAATCACGAACACCGTAACGAATGGATCAATTACGAGCAGGCCAGTCGTCACGGCTTCAGTATACGGCGGTGCAGAGAATGGCCTGGTTACAGGCAATACCCATGTGAAGATTGCCGGCGGACAGATTGGCACGGGATGCAGCAGTAATACGACAACAACGCAAAATGGCGTGTTGGTTGGCACTTTCGATGGCATTTATGATGAAACCAAGTGGACGGCCGCCATCGATGCCATCAATGATGGCACCATCGCCACGGCCCTCGCTACAGGTGGTTCGCTCAATGGTTATTTCCACGAGTGCGATGCATGGACCTTCGAGACTCCTTATAATGTGTACGACATCGAAGCCAACAACTACACGTCTAACGGTGGCGCATTGACGGGTTCCGACGGCCACTCGTTCTTTGGCAACGTGTTTGGTGGCGGTTCGGGTTACTATCCCATTGCGCCTGGTGTATGGAGACGTTCGGCGGGACGTGTGTGTGGCGACACCCATGTTGAAATCACGGGCGGCCACATCCTTACTTCCGTTTATGGCGGTAACGAGACCACCGATGTCATGGGCAAATGCACCGTCACCATGAGCGGCGGCACCCTCGGTGTGCCACGTGATTCCACTGCCATAGCGCATCACCCCACCACCTGCTACCTCTTCGGTGCAGGTATGGGTGACGCACGTACTGCGTTCAACACATGGTCCAACGTGAAAGAAGTGGAAGTGAATGTCACGGGAGGCACTATCTTCGGCTCTGTGTTTGGCGGCGGCGAGGATGGTCATGTGCTGGGCGATGTTGAAGTCAACATTGGTGATAATGCAGACAAGAGTCCTCTTATCGGCACCTTGGGTTATTCCTACGTGGATGGTAACGTGTTTGGCGGCGGTCGTGGTTTCCAGGGCATTGCCCTCACCGCAGGCGGGGTGGGTGGCAATGTCGAGGTCAACATCATGGGCGGCACCATGCTCGGCTCCATCTATGGCGGCGGCCGTTTGGCCTCAGTGGGTACTTATCTCGTGGCTGACAACAATACCAACTACGGCAAGATGATGGCTGATGTGGCGGATGACCCGGAAACTCCTGAGAACGAAAAAGAAACCCACGGCCACATTACCATCAATATTGGCGGTACCAACCAAAAGAGCAATATCACCATCGGCAACAACCATGAGTCGAGAGACCACTACGTAGAACACACCAATGGCGGCAACGTATACGGTGGCGGCATGGGTCGTCTCGAAATGCTCGACGGCACCACCAACTCTAATTGGCACCAGATGGGTCGTGTGAAGAATACCACCGTCAACATCAGTCAGGGAAATAATAAATCCACCATCATTAAAGGCGATGTGTTTGGTGGCGGCGAGATGGGCACGGTGGGTGGCGAACGCGCCGAGATTGAAAGCAATCGGCTTAATCATAGCACCAAGGTCAACATCAGCGGCGGCACCATTTGGTTCGACGTGTTTGGCGGCGGCCACGGTAGCGAGAACCTCACCAAGTTGGCCGTATTGGACAACACAACGTCACCAGCGACAACTGTCACGCCTGCACAGATGGCAGGCCGCGTGTTAGGCAACACCAATGTCAAGGTTTCGGACGGCTGGATTAAGAAGAGCATCTACGGCGGCGGCGAGTTGGCCAGTGTGGGTACTTTTACTGCCACAAACGACTCTATTAAGCATACTACTACCACCGGTTACCATGAAAGCTGGCCTTACCAGTTCAACTATGTAGCCAACACAGGTATCGATTCCATCACCATCACCGGTGGTCGTATCGGTATCACTGGCAAGGACTATTTAGGCCCGTGGGCAATGATAGATAATGTGTGGAAACCTGTGAAATATGACAGCAATGGAGATCCAGTGGCCTTGACAAATGCCGAAATCAAAAGTGCTTGTAAGGACAATGGCGACATCTATGGCGGCAGCATGGGTAAGGTAGGTCCGACATATTCCGCTGCCCATTGGGGCAATGTCAGCGCGACCGAGATTAAAATCCAATACACAGATAACAATACCACTCCAAGCAACTACAATCCATCCACGACGGATATGCCTGAGCTTAAGTATATGACAGGCTACTATCCCTCTTGGTCGGATTGGGAGGATTGGATTACTGACCATTCATCGAATGGAGCAGGCGCGAATGGCTGCATTGCTGGTGCTGTGTATGGCGGTTCTGAGGATGGCCACGTCAATGGCGATACAAAGATTACCCTCAATCGGGGTCTTGTCGGCCACGCCGTGTATGGCGGCGGCAAGGGTAAGGGCAAGTATACGCCTTCCAATAGCACTACAGCGCAATATAGCCCCACCGCAGGCAAGGTGTATGGCGATACCCATATCACTATCAACGGTGGCTATGTGGTGCGCAGCGTCTTCGGTGGCGGCAACTTGGCCTCTGTCGGTAAGGGTAACTACATCGGCTACCGCGAAACTGCTGGTGACTTGGGTATGACATATGCCGAAAGCAGCGGACGCACCTATGTCAACATCTACGGCGGACAGCTCGGCATGCTCAATCCAAGCAAACCCAGCGAGGTCTTCAAGGACAACATCCCTTATGGCTCCGTCTTCGGTGGCTGCCGTGGTATGGCTGATGGGCACGTAGAACTCGATGACCATCGCTTTGGCTTTACCAACAATACCTTTGTCACCATTGGTGAAAGTGTAGGCAATGCGACGTCTCCACGCATCTACGGCTCGGTGTATGGCGGAGGTCAAGACGGCCACGTGCGCCGTAATACCAAGGTCACCGTCAACAACGGCGAAATCGGAGTGGAATACGGTGCAACACCACAAGATGCCCATAATACTATGGGCATTCCCAAGACGGCGGATCTTATTCCCGAAAAACTCAGAGAAGGTAACATCGGCCTCGACGATCCCAACTGGGCCGACCGCGGCAATGTGTTTGGCGGCGGTTCGGGTTTGGGTGTACTTGATGAAAATGCCACCAATCCTAATGCATCCACCAACTATGCCCTCAGGGCAGGCAGTGTTTTTGAGACGACCGAAGTGGAAATCAAGGGCGGCCTTGTCCACCGTGGCGTATATGGTGGCGGCAACCTGGCTTCGGTGTTAGGCTTAGGCACGGAAATAGACCACGACAAGGTGAAAGTCTCCGTGAACACTAACGCAAAGGTAGGCTTACAAAGCGATATTTTTGGAAGTTATCATACTACTGGTGTGGTTCAAGCGGACACGATTGTCCATTTCTCCTATGGCGGCAACGTGTTCGGCGCGGGCAAGGGCTTCGCGTCTGACGACTTCACAACATTCTGTACTGTGATCAACACCGACGTCACCATCAGTGGCGGCAACGTCTATGGCGATGTGTACGGCGGCGGCGAAAACGGACACGTGACTGACAACACGGATGTCAAGATTAATACAGGTGCTAATATCGGTATTCTTGAGAACCAAAACGGTGGCACCACCACCCACGACGGTAACGTGTTCGGCGGAGGATGGGGTAGTGGAGCCATCACCCTTATCGATGCCCACAACCCTGACGACCCAGAGGATGACGAAAAAGAGTTCCGCATCCACAAGCACTGCGGTCGCGTGGGTGGCAACACTAATGTCACCATGGATGGCGGCACCATCCAAGGTACCATTTACGGCGGTGGCCGTTTGGCCCTCGTTGGCGTGGGCGAGGATGGCAATTTCACTCCGTATGCAACACCCAACGACTCCGTTAACTATGGTATGGCCACCATCACCGTCAGCGCTGGTTCCATCGGCAACTCCAACGGCTTGAAGCTGCTGAAAGGCAGCGACGAAAGCGTGGGCGACATCTTCGGCTCTGGCAAGGGCGATGTGAAGAACTATCAAGACATCATGGCCGGTCGCGTGGCCAATTCCAAGATTCGCATCAGCGACAGCCCGCGCATCTACGGCTCTGTGTTCGGCGGCGGCGAAATGGCGGGTATCGGCTATTATTACGAAGGCTCATCGACTTATGAAGGGACGTCAATCCACAAGCAAGTGTTTTACGACAAGACAGGAACTTCTGACATCGCCATCAGCGGCAATCCTGAAATCGGAACTGACACCGAGTTTACTTCAGCATACGCGGCCACTCATCCTGATTGGACTGTCTATGACACCGATGGTTCCCTCATTCACACCTGCACCGGCAATGTGTATGGTGGAGCACAGGGCGATGTGAATATTAATAAGCCCCACTGGGTCTCAATGGCCAAATCCAAACAGACCAAGGTTGTCGTCAACGGCGGCACCATCAAGAGCCGTGTGTTCGGCGGCGCGGAGCAGGGTTCCGTGACCGGCAACACCCGTGTCGAAATCAATGGTGGCACTATTGGCACGTATGTAACATCAACCGTTAACAATTTGCCACCTTATTATTATGGTGGTGTGCTGGGCGGCGGTTATGGCAGCCACAGGGAAGACTACAATGTCCTCACACACGAAAACGACTCTACTGATGCTTTGGGCGGCACCTTATGGCGTCCTGACTATTTGGCCGGTCGTGTGTATGGCAACGCCCGCGTGGATGTGCTTGGCGGCACTATCAAAGGCAACGTGTTTGGCGGCGCGGCATACGCTTACTTGGGTGGCTACGGAAGCAGCCCCAAGGGTGATGTGCTGGTGAACATCGGCAAGGAAGACGTAGAAGGTCAGCCTATCGTGGGCTCCGCCACCTTCTATGGTAGCGTCTTCGGTGCCAACAACCGTGGCGGTACGCCTTACGGCAACGTCAATGTGAATGTCTATCATACGGCACACCGGACTTGGACTGAAGGGACTGTTTCATACACCGATTTTGCTCCAACTTTGCCTACAGGCCTCGAGTGGACACCTGACTTGTTGTTTGAGAATATCAACGGAACTGACCACTTCGATAAAAAACAACGTTACGCCATCAAGCAAGTGTTTGGCGGTGGCAACAGGGCTGACTTTACCCCCAATTCAGCTAACAGGACTGTGGTGCCGAGAAGCACCACGGTGCATGTGTACTATTGCGAAAACACCATCGAAGACCTGTATGGCGGCGGTAACGCTGCTGACATCGGCACTAGCAGCACCAACGGCTCCGCTAACTCCAACGTTGAGGTGGACGGCGGACGCTTCTATCGTGTCTTTGGCGGCGGTAATGGCTCGGAGGAACCTGCCAACATTTATGGTACAGCTTCAACTGAAATCAATGCCGGTGTGATTCAGGAAGTGTATGGCGGCGGCAACAGTAACGGCTTCATTGACGAAATCAATTTGGAGATTACCCATAACAACGCAAATGTTTGCGACGATTTCATCTATGATGTGTTTGGCGGTAACAATGAAGCGGAAATCATTGGCGATATCGTTTCTGTGATCAATTGCGGCGACGGCTATCAATACGAATACTATGGTGGCAACAACACGGCTACCATCTATGGCAACGTCACCACCAACGTTTTCGGTGGCAGAACTGCTTACCTCTTTGGTGGCTCGAAGGGTATTGCCGATGATCCAACTACACCTAATGTGGATGAATCTGTTCCAGCCCATATCAGGCAGTTCCCGTCTTATGATGAGATTACTGCGGATCAAGCGCTTCCTGCGAATCAGAGAAAGTATTCTCAATCCTTGTTGGAATACATGAATTATGACCCGACTAATTCGAACATATTCAAAACGGAACTTGTACATACAAAGGGCAATGTCACCCTCAATATCTTTGGCGGCGAAATCACGCAGGCTGCTTTCGGCGGCTGCGATGTCAACGGCACCATCGATGGCAAGATTACAGTCAATGTGTTTGACGCAAACATTTCTTGTGCACTTGACTTGAATAACCTCTATGGCGCGGGCCGCAATACGGACTATGACCCCATCTATGATTTACCTACTGGCACCACGGAACGCATTTCGCCCGAAATCAACGTCATCCACGGTACGGTGAAAGGTAGTGTGTATGGCGGCGGTCAAGGTTCTAATGCGGACGTTACGGCCAACCCCGTGGTCAATATCGGCTACTATGATGCCTTGGGAGTTCCTTCCCATACAGGTGACTATATGAAAATGCTCTTTGACACCATTCATGCCCATTGCGACACTATTAAACCTGATCCAACCCCGAGCTATTATTGGCCTGAGCCAGCGATTGCAGATTACGCTGCCTCTGTCAATCTTGAAGTCTACGGCGGTGGCGAATTGGCTGCTGTTTCGGGTAACACCCGCGTGAATATGTTCAGAGGTACCGTCGGCACAGATGGCATAGGCTCCGCTGTAGATGGAACGAAGGGTTATAACGGCAACATCTATGGCGGCGGTAAAGGCTCCTATAGCAGTCTCACCAGCCTCACCGACGGTCACGTGAAAGGCAACACTGTAGTTGAAATGCAAGGCGGTACCGTCAAGGGCAACATCTATGGCGGCGGCCGCCTCGCCCTCACTGGCATTGATGAAAATGGCGTCATGCAAGACGACATCGAAGACGACCCCACAACGCCTCTTGTGAACGAAGCCAAGACTTACGGCCACACCAAGGTCATGATAAAGGGCGGCACGGTCGGCAACAATAATACTGATCCTAACAATCCTGGTAATACAATCATTGAGACCTTTACCGAATTCAGCATGGGCAACGTCTATGGCGGCGGCAAGGGCTACCTCAATACTAATACTCCTTCAAATAATAATGCGGAAAAGTCCTTGCTCTTAGGCTTGACCAAGAACACCGAGGTCGAAATCTCGCAACCCACAAGCACAGCCACCCATGTCTATGGCATCGTGTTGGGTGGTGGTGAGATTGCCAGCGTGGGCAAATACACCTTGACCAAAACTGGTAACACCATCACCAATATCGCCGTTACTGAAGGCTTGGCGAAAGTCAAGATTAGCGGCGGCACCATCGGCGACGACTATTCCCAAATGAGATCTACTACCGCTTCAGGTAGCCCGTGGCTCACCTACAACGACGACCTCGGCTATGTGTATGGCGGTGGCGAAGGCTGGTCAGACAAGCCCACACTATATCCTACAGTGCAAGAAAGCGCTACCAGCAGCTTGAGCCTTCTCGACCTCGTGGCCACGGTGCAAAGCACCGAGGTGGAAATCAGCGGCACGGCATGGGTGAAGGCCTCCGTATTCGGCGGCTCCGAAAGCGGCCACGTGAGAGGCGACACCAAGGTGACCATCGCTGGCGGCACCATCGGTGCGGGCGACAGTGGTTCGGCGGATGTGCGGTATGATGATGACGATTTCGACGACCCATCTTCGACCACTTGGTACGCAACGGCTCACTGGGATTATGCATCACCTTACACCCCCTTCGACCCGGAGCTTTTGAGCCATGGCACCACGCCTAAAGACGGCAGGTCGTGGTTCGGCAACGTGTTCGGTGGTGGTTCGGGCTGGTTCCCCTACGTCGTGAATGAAGGCACTGAAGAAAATCCTATCTGGAAGTCCTATTGGAACGCGAACTCAGGCAAGGTTTGGGGCAATACCGAGGTGATTATCGAAGGTGGCCACATCCTCAACAACGTGTATGGCGCCAACGAGTCGACCGACGTGGGCGACTTTGGCATTGCCGACGCTACCTACACCGGAGAACATCCCTTAGTGCACGTGGGAGACCTTTACTGCAAGCAAGGCGGCAAGGCCACCGTCAAGATTAGCGGCGGCACCATCGGTATTCCACTCACTGAGTCCCAGATTCAGGCGCGGCCCCTGTTTGGCAACGTCTTCGGCGGCGGCGCTGGCGACCCGCGACGCATTTTCAACGTCCATACCAACGTAGACACTACCGACATACAAATCACGGGCGGCCACATCTACGGCTCCGTGTTCGGCGGTGCCGAGCAAGGCCATGTCGTGCGCGGCACTTCGGTGAGCATCAGCGAAGCGGAAGGCAAGACCATCACCATCGGCACCACGGGCTTCTCGGGTTACGACGGCCACGTGTTTGGCGGTGGTAAGGGCGATGAAACCGACTACGACAAATATCCTGGCAACCTCAGCGCTAACCCACCGCTTAAACCATATCCCAACTTCGACTGTGGCCGTGTGGGAGGCACCACCAAGGTCGCCATGTCGAGCGGCACCGTTTTGGGCAACCTTTATGGCGGCGGCATGATTGCCCTCACTGGTGTGGGTAGGAAGGGCTTGGAGAACTATGTGGATAACGGTTTCTGGTCCTTTATCAATGAGGTAGAAGGCAACAATGTGTATGATTCCATCCACCACGGCTTTGCTCGGGTCGAGATCAGCGGCACCTATGACGCTTCCACTAATACATATAGTACCATCATCGGCAATGCAGTTAACAATGGCGTTGACCTGCTGATGAACGTCCAAGAATCGGGCAACGTCTATGGCGGTGGCCGTGGTAACGACAAAGAGTACGAAGAGGATGACTTTGGTCGTGCGGCCAAGGCTGTTGTCAAAATCAGCGGCAGTCCCATCATTTATGGTTCTGTCTTCGGTGGCGGCCAGAGGGCGAATGTCGGCCATTGGAACAGTTACGACACTTGGTACACGATAGGCACTGGCCAAACCGAAGTGACCGTCAATGGTACTCCGACCATTGGTACGGAAAAGGAATTCACCTATGCTTATGCGACAGGTACAGGTGCTTCTGCACCCGTAAATACCGTGTATGAGACCGTCAACAATGCGAAGATGCTCAGCCACACCCGCACGGGTAACGTGTTTGGCGGTGGCGAGGGTTTGCTTGGCCTCAAGCTCAAGAACAATAATCAATACGCTGTGGGTCTTGAACAGGGTCACTGCCGCACCACGAGAGTCAAAATTGGCACCGACGAAGGCAGCAATCCCACCATCTTGAGTTGTGTCTTTGGCGGTTCTGAAGAAGGCGCCGTATGGGGCGATACCAAGGTGACTATCGCTCGCGGTACCATCGGACAGACTGGACTGACAGCGCAGGCTATGGGTGAAACTTCCATATCAACCTATAGCTTCGGCAGTGTCTTTGGCAGCAGCTATGGTGCGGACAACTAACTAAAATACCCCACATCCACATTCCCGCTGGTTACCGAACAGGCGAGAGACTCCATTAACCGCCTCTGTGGTCGTGTTTACGGCAACACGGAAGTGACCATCACGGGCGGCAAAGTTCGCGGCAACGTGTTCGGTGGCGGCGATATGGCCAGCGTGGGCGATACCATATTAGACTGGCCCGTTCCCAATCCTTTCATCGACTTAAAGCCCAAACCGAATACGGGTCATGCCAAGGTCAACGTCAGTGGCACGGCCATCATCGGCCCCATGGACGGCACCGGCCTGAACGCCTACGTGTATGGCGGCGGCAAGGGCATCGGCAACGACCCCACCAACCTTCGCAATAAGTATTGTAACATCAACAGCACGGAGGTTACGGTCAATCTTACATACAATGGTATGAACCACGAGGCAGATGACCCAGAGGTGCTTTGGAACTCCGCCACCGACGGCCGTATCTATGGCTCAATCTACGGCGGCGGCTCCGACTGCCACGTGTTGGGCGACACCAAGGTCGTCCTCAATGGCGGCCTCATCGGCACCTACGTACCAGGCACAGGCACAGACCCAGGCACCATCACTGACTACGGCGGCAACATCTTCGGCAGCGGACGCAACTTCCTAATCGTGAACTATGCCGCAGGCCGCGTGGCGGGCAACACTGAAATCGAGATGAACAATGGTGTGGTTTACGGCGCTATCTTCGGCGGCGGCCGTAATGCCGTGACGGGCACTGGCTTGGACGGCATGACCATGCGTAATGATGTGGCGGATAACCCGAATACTCAAGTGAATGAAGAAGAAATTCACGGCCATACCACCGTCAAGGTGAAAGGCGGCACCGTGGGCTACAAGCCTCTCGTGACCTCCTACCTTGTCAGGCCTATCGGCGAAGTGTTCGGCGGCGGCAAGGGCAACATGAATGGTATCGCGCTTCCTGGTCACCCCGCAGCATCGCCGTTGCTTGTCGCCTTGGTGAAGAACACCGTGGTGGAAATCTCACAGGCCAAGTCTGATGTTCCCACTTATGTCCTCAATTCCGTCTATGGTGGCGGCGAGGTGGGCAATCTGGGTCATTATACTTGGACTCAATCCGGTAACCAAATCACTGCCATTGACCTGATGGAAGGCACTGGCACCGCGAATGTCACCATCAAGGGTGGCCGCATCGGTGTGGAAAGAATGGTGATGAGTTACGAATTGGTAGGCGGCACGGGTCCGGATAGATTTAATCCTAAAACCAACCCTGTCGGCAACGTGTTCGGCGGTTGCAAGGGTATCTCGGTAGACCCATTAACCTATTGTAGTAATCCTTCAGGAGAACCAGATATTAATACTGTCCGATTCGGCGACAAGTACCTTGTCGACCTTATGGCCACCAGTGGCTCCACCACAGTAGTCGTTGAAAACGACGGATCGAAAAAACCTTGGGTGAAGGGTTCGGTGTATGGCGGTTCGGCTTGCGGTCACGTGGTGGGCAACACCGAGGTGACCATCGCTGGCGGACAAATCGGCGCAAGCGACGACGGAAGCACAGACCATGCTCAATATAATGACGGCGATTTCGTCAATGCTTTCAATGTTGACCTTGACGATCCTGATAATTCAGAGCATCTCATGAATCCCACCTATCATTGGGAGTACGACCCCAATACCCTTCGTCCGTTCGATGTTGTGGAAATTTATAATGGCATTGATGGAAGTGGCAATTATACTTATGTACCCACCGATGGCAAGACCTGGTATGGCAACGTGTTCGGCGGTGGTTCGGGCTTCCTGTCCTACGTCACGGGAAGCGGAACGAATGTAGATCCGTACGTATCCCACTGGAACCGCGAGTCGGGCAAGGTGTATGGCAACTCCACCGTGACGATTACGGGTGGCCATATCCTTTCCAACGTGTATGGTGGTTGCGAGGTGTCCGATGTGGGTATGTACGAATACAACACTACCATCCATGGCGATGTGCATAATACTAATTCTTCGCTTGGGACTCTGGCAAACAATGGTACAGCCACTGTCGACATGCAGGGCGGCACCGTGGGTGTGCCTCGCACCACGGATCAATTCCGAAATCATCCCATTCCGGGCTACGTCTATGGCTCTGGCAAGGGCGACCCGCGTATCTACTTCAATACCTGGACCAATGTGAATGAAACTTCAGTCACCATGACGGGAGGCAAGATCTTCGGCTGCCTCTTCGGTGGCGGCGAGGACGGCCATGTCATGGGCGATGTTACGATGAGTGTTAGCGAAACCGACGGCAACACCAATCCCACCGTCATCGGTTGTACGGGTCTTTCCGGAGCCGAGGGTAACGTCTTTGGCAGTGGTCGTGGTACCACTAACGAAGCCCTCACCGCAGGCACCGTGGGCGGCAACGTCGACCTTACCGTCAGTGGCGGAAAGGTGCTCTCCAGCGTCTTTGGCGGCGGCAACCGTGGCTCGGTAGGTACTTATCTTGTGGACAAGGAATACAACAATGGAAGTGGGATGGTGACTAATCCCTATTATGGCAAGATGCGTGAGGACGGCGGCGGCAAGACCTATGGTTATACTACAGTCACCGTCAGCGGCAGCACCATTGTTGGTAACTCCAAAGTGACGCCTACCCATACCGATCCCATTACCACAGGCGGTAACGTGTTTGGCGGCGGTAGAGGCATTTACAAGGCATATAGTGGCAGTGGTGACATGCCCATCTGGCCTTCGCAAGCACGTGTCAAGCAAACCGAAGTGACCGTCAAGGGCACGGCGGCCGTCAAGAACTCCGTCTATGGCGGTGGTAAAGTCGGTACGGTGCGCGACGACGCCACGGTGTATGTCAAAGAAAACTGCATCATCGGCGGAAACTACGGAACGAATCAGTACTGTGGCCATGTGTTTGGCGGTGGCCAGGGCTATGAGGAACTGAATGCCGACAACGATTCCCTCAAACCTGCGATCTATCTGGCCGGTCGTGTGTATGGCAACACCAACGTCTATATCCAAGGCGGTCATGTGTATGAGAATGTCTTCGGCGGCGGTCATGTTTCCAGTGTGGGTTGGGTGAAAGACGGCACCTTGGTGGACGGTGTTGCCACTGTCAAGATGACGGGCGGCATCATAGGCGAATTGGACTATTCCGCCGTCAACGCCTACATCTTCGGCGGTCCCAAGGGCGGAGCCAACAACCAAATGGAACTCTATTGCAACGTTAACAGCACCGATGTCGAGGTGGATTATACTGACAGCGACGCTAACCGTCTTTGGGGCTCCATCTTCGGCGGCGGCTCCGACGGCCACGTGCTGGGCGATGCCAAAGTGACCCTCAAGAGCGGCACCGTCGGCACTGATGGCATCACAGGTTACGACGGCAACATCTTCGGCGGCGGACGTAACTACCACGAACTCGGCCTCACCGCAGGCCGCGTGGGTAGAAATATCGAAGTCAGTATGACGGGCGGCACACTGCAAGGCAACATTTATGGCGGCGGCCGTCAAGGCCTCACTGGCGTGGATGAGAACGGCGATGTTTACACAACCAACACTGCCGACCATGGCAACATTACGGTCAACGTGAGCAGCGGAACCGTCGGCACGGGAGCTGCAAGCGAAACTTCTGGCCATGTATATGGCGGCGGCAAGGGCCAAGCCAATTCGTCACAAACAGGTTATGACCACAACCGTTTGGGCGAGGTGAGGAGCACTGATGTCACCATCCAAGGCAATGCCACGGTGAACGGATCGGTGTTTGGCGGCAGTGAGAACGGCTGGGTGTTGGAGAACTCTTCTGCCACCATTGCTGGAACGGCCACCATCGGTCATGATGCCAATAACTATCAAGGCAACGTGTTTGGTGGCGGACGTGGTGTTAAAAAGACGCCCAGCACTACTTATATTCCTGAAGCTGGCCGTGTGATGGGCATTGCTCGTGCCAATGTCAGCGGCGGTACCATCAAACGCCATGTGTTCGGCGGCGGTAACAGCGGCATCGTGGAAGGCGCGAGAATCGTCAACATCGATGAGGCTGACCCCACCAAGCCTACCACCATCAACGGCTCGGTCTTCGGCGGCAGTAACGAAATCCCTGATGAGGACGGTACAACTACGCCACCGACGCTCTACAGCGGCCACGGCAAACTGAAGACCGTGAACGTGCGCGGCGGCACCATCAAGGGCAATGTGTTTGGCTGTAGCTACAGTTCTAACGAAGGCACAGGAGCAACCAATTGGACTTCGTTCGTCAATATTACAGGCGGCACCATCGGCACCAATGGCGATGGAAACGGCAACGTGTATGGCGCAGGCTATGCAGGTAAAGTGAACGGGTCGGTGTCCCTCAATGTAGGCTATTATCCCATCCTCCATGCTCCCAACGCATCAGCCAACACATATTGTTCCGATAACGGGAATGGTGCTGCGGTAACACCTGCTGCCACCAAGAACCTGCTCATCAAGGGCTCGGTCTTTGGCGGATCCAACTACGTGGATGTCGGTGGTCAGCAGGAAGACCGTTGGAACACCTTTGATATTACGGGTTACAGTAGGATGTATATCGATGGTTATGGCTATCACACCGAGAACAACACTACGCCTTACATGGACATCAATGGTGGTCTTTACGGCTGCGGTACCCACTGCGAGTCGGGTGCGCTGGGTCGTCAGGTCACTTTGAGGAAGTATGGCCATAGAAACGCCGATGCCACGACAGGCGAAATGACGGGCGCCACCCGCACCTTGAAGACGGCACAGCGTATCGGTACCTTCGTGCTTGACGATTCCAACGTCGTCTTTAGCGGTTACGAAGATATCAGCGGTAAGTCAGACACCCTCTTTGCTGTGGTGAAGATCAACGAGGACTTCCGTGTCGCCAATGCCAGCTCGATGATATTGGGCACGGTGGATGGCTTGGATGTGACTCCGGCCTTCATCGACTCCATTCAGAACATCCACAGCTGTTATTTGACGTCAGGCGACTTGTATCAAGATGCAGATTTGTCGGCTCTGCCTTGGGGCTGGATTGGTATTAACCCTGAAGCCCCGGCCAGTCCCACTATTGATAATATCAAGATGTACCACATCAATGGCACCACGCTTCAAACGCCTGCTTTGACAGCCGCCCAAGAGAATGTCATCCTCTTCAACGGCAATTCAAGGCTCTGGGTGCGTTATAATGAGAAGAAGCTGGGTGACGCGCAGGTGAAACAGTATTATGGCGAGTTGGACGGCTTCTTCCGCATGAGAGCCGACTACTACCAGCCTTATGGCAATGAGAGTTTCGCCGAGGCACGTCCGAAACTGACCCAGGGGAATAGTGGCATTGGTTCAGGAGGGACGGCTGTCAATCCTGCTGACGGCGGCTTCTTGAGCTATGACCATACGCGCAATTTCTTTGACCATGACGGTGGCAACACGTATACCAACACCCTCCAGCATCCTTACACGAATGTGATGGAACTGAACGGGAAAGGCGATATGGAAGAATACCGCAAGTGGTGCATCCCGGTAATTTTGGGAAGACCTTGGTATGTGGATGGCAGAACAGAGGGTGAGGGTGGCATAGGCGTGAACAACTTGGATCTTGACCGTGGTTTGTATCCCAACAAGCCGAAGAAGACGATAAGCAGCAAGGATGGCAATTCAGGTATTTATGCTGGCGCTACAGCAATGGTGGAAGGTATCCAAGACCACGTTGAGTTCAAGCAAGATATAGATGCCATCTATGTGGTCGGTCCCGTGAGCAGTGCTGAAGAGCTTGCCGCGAACATTTTGAGTGGTCGTCTGAACAAATATGATGACAAACCCTTGAGGCTGTTCCGTTATCCTGGCGGTCATACCCTGACCGCTAACGATCCACAATTAGCCACTGATCCAGGTCCCAACTATGGTGCTATGGTGGATGTTCAAGACCAAAACTTGACCTTGAACTATGTCGTGGTCGACGGTTTGTTCGGCTATGAGGGCTATGACGGCTATGGCCATACGATTCCTAACAGCTTCAATCCAAAGGGAGCCACAGAGCCGTTGGTGCTCACGCATAGCGGAGCAGTGCTGAACCTGAATGGTGGCACGACCTTGAAGAATGGCTACAACAACCACGATGCTGCAAATACTTGGTTCACCGATCCCGACTATGTCTCGACTACGGTTCACGACGGCGGCGCTCTTTATGTGGATCCGGAGGCTACGGTGAACATGAGCGGCTTGGTCACCATCAAAGAAAACAAGCAGTGTCGTATGAAGGATGGTTTGGACCATGCCGTCGAAAGCAATGTGTATCTGCCCACATTCGAAACGTACTTCAACATTACGGGTCAATTGGATGTTGAGACAGAAATCGGTGTGACCAACCCGAAGTGCAACACGAATTCCGACTTCAATCGCAACACCCTCTCACCGGTGGCACTGGCTGGTGATGAAAATTGGGCTGAAAAAGCTTGGAGCAACAACAACATCATTGATGACCAGCAATGGTTCTTCGGCAACGGCAACAACAGCACCTATTATAATCAAGGTAACGCCAAGGCCGATAACTTCTTGTATTTCGGCTGGACTTGGGCCAATGTGGTGCGCAGCAATCCTGGCACTGAGAGCTATGAGGAGATTCTCTCCGGCGAGCTTCAGACTCTGACGGGCATCAAAGTCAAGAATGGGAATGGTCTTGCATGGCTCATCAGCAAGTCGTACGGCATGAACGAAGAGTCGGCCACCAGATTCACGAATATCGATGTCCAACTAAAAGGCGACTGCAACATGTCGCAGTATGTATGGGTGCCGCTTGGAAGCAAGGAGGATTATTCGTTCAGAGGTATCTACGACGGCCAAGGCCATATCATCAGTGGCCTCAACATCGACTACATCGGCCCGGGCGACACCCGCTATAACTCGAACTACTACGGTATGTTTGGCAAGGTCGTTAACGGCGAGGTCAAGCGCACCTTCGTGGTGGACAGCTACATCCATTCTTCGAAGTCTGTGACTGCGTCGTCAGCCGTCATCGGCGGTTTGGTCGGCTATCTTGAAGGCTCGACTGCAGAAGTGTCGAGCAGTGAGGCTGCCGTCACCATCTCAATGCCTAACCTCACAAACGACCACGACATGATTGCTGGTGGTTTGGTGGGTCATGTAGAGAGTGGCGAGGTGCATTCGTCCATGGCCATGCCCATATTCGACATTGGCAAAAATTCTAAAGGTCCCGTGGGTGGTTTGGTGGGTACCGCCAAATATGGTAGCGTCAAGAACTCGTTTACCAATGCAGAATTTGACATCCATCAAGACAACAAAGGTGCCGAGATGGGCGGTCTGTTGGGCTACAATGGTCAGAAGGAAGTCAGTCCCGGCGCAGAAATGAGCAACTGCTATATGATGATGCATGATAGCCCCAACCTTACTACCGATAATTTCGGTACCATTGCGGCTTTTGACGAGACTTTTAATATTAACAGTTGCTACGTGATGAGTGAAACAGGCTTCAAACTGGTCATGGGCGTAGATGACAGCGAATACGGGACTTGTCACCCATACACGCCTGTGATTGGTGCAGATATTTTGGGCTATATGTACGCCGACAACAAGGTAGTGGGTATCAGCAGCACGACCGATACCACCTTGTTCCAGCTGTTGAACAAATGGGTGGCCGAGAATGACGCCAAGTATGCTCGCTGGGCTCGTCCGGCCTTGTCGGAAATCAACGGCGATTATCCTGTGTTGCTGCTCTCTGATGAGCACCATCAAGGCGAATTCAGCAGCGTGGGTACCTACGCGGGTGGTCGCGTCTTGCAGTATGGTGGTACGGTGCGTGATGGCACCCAACTCAGTAGCGCCTTAAAGCGTGATAATGTTTCTTCGACCGACCCCGACTACCTCTTCGTCTACGGCGATATTACCGAACACAACGAAGCGGTGACTGCAGCTAGCATCAAACAAGCGAAGGTGAGCGTGTATGAACATGCATCCCTCATCGACAATAGTACGTTGGCGAACTGCGAAAACACCTATGTCGGTATCACCTTCGACAACTCGTGTCGTCATGCGATTGCTTCGTCTGGAATCAACGTGGGCCTCTACGGTTCGGAAATCACCCAGTTGCCCCGCGACTGGCACATGTTCTCTTCGCCGCTGCGCAACGCGCCGTTGGGCTTCGACTATCAGGGTGACAATGTTCCTGGTAGCCCACACATCAACAGCCCTTGGGTGGACCAAACCCTGGAGTTCAGTTGGCTCAATAATGATCAGCCCAATGGCAACAAACGCTATTGGATGAAGGGCTGGACGAACAGTCAAGGGCCAAAAGACGATGCAAACTTTACTCAGGCCAACTGGGTGGATGGTTATTTCCCGAGTGACATCCCCGACCGCACAAAGTTCGGCGTGACCTGTATCCCGGGCACTGACGAGGAACACTGCTTCCCCTACGGTATGGACTTCTACACTTGGAATGAGCCCAGATACCACTGGATCAACTTCAAGCGTAACGGCCCGAACCACTGGCATAGCGACGTTCCTCATGTCCACCTTGATTATGTACCTGTGGCAGGTGCTACGGCCAACAAGAATGAAGACGACCTTATCGTGGGTCGTGGCTACATGGCGTCCATCGCCACCCAAACCTTCCTGCAAAGCCACGGTACGCTGACCTCAAGCAATGCCAGCATCATGCTGACACATGAAGGCCCCAACCTCACGGGCTGGAACTTGGTGGGCAATCCCTACCATGGCTACTTGGACTTCAAGGAATTGGCTAAAGGAGACAACTTGGAATTGTTGGATGAGTTCATTAATGAGAATGGTGACAACGAAGGCGCCTTCTATGTGGTATACAACGCCGATGCCTATGATATTGGCGGAGATGCCACGACGGCATTCAAGTACTATCCTGTGAATTGTTCCCAGAATGGCGATTATGCCGAGCGTTATCTGCATCCACACCAAGGCTTCTATGTGATGGCAAAGAAAGCGGGTAGTCTGGCGTTTAACGAAAGCATGTTGGCATCACGTGAGGATGTTGAACACTATACGAATGGAAATGGAAGCCACTTCCGCGATGAGCAGCCAGCTTATCCTTTGGTCAACCTCTACTTGAGCAGTGACAAGGGTTGCGCCGACGTGACGGTCATTGAGTTTGAGCGTCCGATGTGGGGTGGTGCCACCAAGTTGAAAGAGCTTCGCGTGGGTAATGGCCTCTTCTACGCCCATCACGACAATATCTTCTACGCAGCCCTCTTCGCTCCGGCAGGCATCGAACGTGTGCCGCTGTGGTTCGAGGCCAAGGAAGACGACATCTTCACCATGAAATGGAACACCGCCAACGGCGACTTCCACAGCATGTACCTCATCGACAACATCACCGGTGTACAGTACGACATGCTTCGCAACGACACCTATGTGTTTGAGGGTCACAAGGACGACTACAAGTCGAGATTCTACATCGTCTTCGACGTGACCGACGTAGACGAGCACGAGGATGACTTCTTCGTTATCTTCCACGGATCGGAGTGCGTCGTGACGGGCGAGGGCGACCTCGAGTTTATTGACGTGCTGGGCCACGTGCTGATGCATACACATGTGGATGGAGGCCAGACGAGAGTCAGCCTGCCGAAGGTGGCGCCTAGCGTGTATTTCATGCGCCTCACCAATGGCAAGAGTACGAAAGTGCAGAAAATTGTTATCGATGAAAATAAATAAGACTTGGATATGAAAAAGACCATTCTCATAATAAGGATTGCGGCCGTCGTCCTGCTGGGGGTTCTGGCAGGAACGGGCAAAGCGCAGATATTTATTGAGGATTATGATCAAGTTAGTGCTCCACGTGCCCCAGCACAGGACATCACAATTTTCGTAGGTACACAAGGAGGTAGCGCTGACCAGTATTATACTCCCCTTGGCGGTGGTGCACTGCTGCTTTTTGGCTTGGGTGGTGTTTATTTGCTCAAGAAACGAAAACGAGAGGATTGAAAATTTTCCCGATCTCGATACGAAATTTTTGGTGTCTATGAATTTTTAATAAATTTGCCCTTTGATAATTGAACGAGTAAAACATAGGATATGGAAATAAAAAGAGTATTCGACCTTCTGGACCA
>ERZ809497.6-NODE-6-length-20809-cov-5.656018_pt1 | contig 20809 bp, 18 predicted proteins | sample MGYA00521237_ERZ809497 | MGnify/ENA primary metagenome ERZ809497 (study PRJEB31581, sample SAMEA3312976) | metagenome | study: EMG produced TPA metagenomics assembly of the PRJEB8939 data set (Metagenomic analyses of Rumen microbiomes reveals... | reverse complement strand
GTCAACGTGGTCGTCAATGAGGGCTTGAGCGGCACGATGAGCGACATCAACGGGCGCTACGAAATCAGTTCCAACGAACCCATCCTGAAACTCAAGTTCTCGTCCATCGGATACGAAACGCAAACCGTTGATTTACAACCTAATGCAAAGAAATGTAACGTTGCGCTGAAACCCGTCACCTTTGAACTTCAGGAAGTCGTCATCGATGCGGGCGAGAACCCTGCCCACCGCATCATCGACAGCCTGATGGCGCACCGCAAGGCCAACAATCCCAACTCGTTGGAGTCGTATTGTTACAAGATTTACGACCAGATGGTCATCACCGTCGACAGCAGCGACTTCGGCAAGGCCATGCACGAAACCCAGCCTAACAGCGAAAGAGCCATGCAGATGTTCGACAGTATACTGAAACAGAGCGACTTAATGGTGATGGAGACCGCATCGGAGGTCTTTTTCCATGCCCCCGACCGCAAACTGCAAAACGTACTCGGCACCAAAGTCGCCGGCATGAAAGAACCGACTTTCATCTATTTAGTCAACAGCATGCAGAGCATCAGCTTCTACGACGAAGTCATCAAGGTGGCTGGCACCGATTATGTGAACCCCATCAGCCGTGGCAGCAAAAGCCGTTACTTCTTCACCCTTGAAGCCACCCACCCCATCGGGGAGGGCGACTCGCTCTATGTGATTTCGTTCCATCCCTACAAAGGCAGCACCTTCCACGGCTTGCGCGGCACGATGACCGTCAACAGCGACGGCTGGGCCTTGCAAAGCGTGAAAACCGAGCCTAACGAGCAAGGAGGGGTTTATTCCGCTGTCATCCAACAGCTTTACCAAAAGGTTGAAGGCCAATGGTTTCCGAAGCAACTCAACACCAACTTGAAGTTCCCAGGCATGGCGGTCAATGTGGACGGCAACTCCTTCCCCATGGTGGCCATCGGAAAGAGCTATCTCTCTGACATTGAAATCAATCCCGACCTGTCGAAGCAACGGTTCTCGGACTTGGAAATCGTCGTCGACCCTGACGCGGCCTATCGCGACGAAACGTTCTGGACCCAACACCGTATCGACTCGCTAACCCAAAGAATACAAGCCACTTACATCCTCGTTGACTCACTCACCAAGGGCAACAACATCTTTGACCGCGTGTTGGGTATCACCGACAAACTCTTGGACCAGTCGGCATTGCCCATCGGCTTCCTCGACCTCGACCTCGGCAACATCGTGAAGCTCTCGGTCAGTCGCGGCTGGCACTTTGGCCTTAGCCTATCGACCAACGACCGCCTCTCGCGACACATCCGCATCAATGGCTTCGTGGGCTATTGGACGCGGATGAAGGGCTTCGATTACGGCGGCGGAGCCAAATGGCTGATCAACAGGCAGAGACAGATGGAACTCGGCGCACAATATACGCACAAGTCAGAGGCTTTGGGCGAGTTTAGCGGTTTCTCCGAAGGGGACGGCTTGCTTTCCGAAAACGAATACAAGTACACTTTCTACGAGAATGTCAACGTGCGCCGCAGCAGCGCCGAAATCAACTTCAGCACCCGTTTCGCGAGACATTTCAAGGGCTTTCTGAATTTCAGAGTGGCCGACAAAACCTACTTGCTACCTCCTTTTGACGAACTCCCGACCACCCGCTATGCCACCGCAGAAGTTAAGTTGCGCTTTGCGTACAAGGAAAAATTCATCAGCAAACCCTCTGGCATCCAGTCGCTTGGCACCGTCTACCCCATCGTCTGGCTGTCTTACGCCCACGCTTTCCCAAACATCCTCGGCAGCACCTACGAGTACGACCGCATCAAGTTCGAAGCCACGAAAAACTTCTACACGCGCTACATGGGCGTCTCGAAAATCGTGTTGCAGGCTGGCTATGCCTCGGCAGGCTGTCCCGTGATGGAAACCTTCGACCTCTTGGGCAGCTACGAGTTTCCACTTGGACTCTATTCGCCGGGCAGTTTCAGCACCATGCGCGAGGACGAGTTCTTCTGCGACCGCTTTGTGGCCTTGTATCTGAGCCACAATTTCAGCGGCATGCTTTGGAAGACCAACTCCGAATGGTTCAAGCCGCAACTCTGCTTGGTCACCAATTTGGCTTGGGGCGACATGAACCCCGACAAAAACATCAAAGAATTGGGATTCAACACGATAGAAAAAGGCTATTTCGAGAGCGGCATCGTCGTGAAAGGTCTGCTCAACGTGATGTGGGCCAAAGTCGGAGCGGGCGTGTTCTACCGTTACGGACATTATGCTTGGCCGAATTACGAGCCGTTTACGAGCGTTTGGAATAATTTTGCTTGGAAATGGAGCGTTGCGTTTGAGCTTTAGTTTAGAGTTTAAAGTCAGTTGTAAAGTTTAGAGTTGAAAGTTATGAGAAAGGGGGTTTGGGTAATAATAGGTTTGATGGCTTTGGCCTCATGCGACAAGCAACCTCAAAAGATTGTCCTGCAGGGCTTGGCGCAAGGCTCCTATTATGCCGTCACTTATTTCGATGAGGAAGGTCGCAATTTCCAGCAGGAAATCGACTCGATTTTCCATGCCGTCGACTTGTCCGTCAACCTGTGGGTGGATAGCTCCGTCATCTCAAAAGTCAATTGGAATGAGGAAGTTACGCTCGACAAAATCTTTATCGACAACTTCAACATCGCACAAGAGGCTGCCCAACTCTCCGATGGCTATTTTGACCCGACCATCTCCCCTATCGTGGCGGCTTGGGGGTTCAGTTACAAGAACGGCGACAGCATCACGCCGCAACTCATTGACAGCCTCAAGCAGTTGGTCGACTACCGCAACATCCGCATCGAAGACGGGAAAGTTGTCAAGAAAAACCCTGCCATGCAGTTGGATTTCAACGCGATAGCACAAGGTTACACCTCCGATTTGATTGCCACCTTTTTGGAAAGCCGAGGCATCAAAAACTACCTAGTTGACACGGGCGGTGAAATCATGGCCAAAGGTGAGAAACCCGACGGTAGCCCTTGGATTGTGGGCATTGAAAAGCCTGCCGAAAACTGGGACTCGGAACGTATCTTGCAGACCCGCATCGCCTTACGCGACAAGGGGTTGGTCACCTCGGGCAGCACCCGAAAATATGTGGAACGTGACGGCAAGCGTTATTCCCACTGCATCAACCCAAAGACAGGCTATCCCGTTGAACATCAGGTGCTCAGCGTGACCGTATTGGCCGAAAGTTCCGTCTGGGCCGACGCCCTCGCCTCCATCTGCATGGTAATGGGCATGGAACAGTCGTTGCCGCTTATCGAAAGCATGGACGGCGTTGAGGCCTATTACATTTTCGTCAACGAGAAAAACGAGTTGGAGACCTTCGCCACCGCAGGATTTGTCTTATTAGATCAGTGATTATGGTTATTTTATTCAATAAACCGTACGGCGTGTTAAGCCAATTCACCCCTGAGGCAGGACATCGCGCCTTGGATGAATTCGGTTTCCCACCTGGGGTGTATGCCGCTGGACGTTTAGACCACGACAGCGAAGGAGCCTTACTGCTAACCGACGAAGGAAGACTCATCAAGAAATTGTTAGACCCCAAATTCGAGCATCCTCGCACCTATCTTGCCCAAGTGGATGGCGCCATCACTCCTGAAGCTGTGCGACAACTCTCCAAAGGCGTGGTGATCAAAGGCTACCACACCAGACCCTGCAAAGCAGAGATAACAACTCCACCTGAAGGCTTATGGGAACGAGTGCCGCCCATCCGTTATCGCGCCGCCATCCCAACCAGTTGGGTGCGTCTCACCCTCATCGAAGGCAAGAACAGGCAAGTGCGCCACATGACAGCAGCCGTGGGCTTCCCGACACTACGCCTCATCAGGGTGCAGATTGGAAATATCTCCCTCGGAGAGCTTCAGCCTGGCGAGTGGCGGATGGTTAAGGAACGGGTGCTTTGAGAAACAATCCACAAAATACGACTTACCTACATGCCTACGGCCATAGATGGCCACAAACTCCCACTTTGGACTTTTTAGAAACTGCTCCAGTTTTGTGATTTCTTCCTTGTGTCCTATTTTACTTTTCATTCGCCATTATTGACAAATACTTGGGAAGGAGCAATTCCTCAACCCATTTTTTCTGATGCGACAAGTCCATCTTGGTTCCACCGTCAGCAACCATCGCTTTGCCTCGTTGGGATTTTTGACTGACTGTGGCTTTGTATTCCACTCCGTTCAACAAAGCCGTCAGCCGCTTGGCCCCGTTGTCCATCTCCTCCCAACGGGCGTTCTCCACCTTGATTCTGTATTCTTCAATCATAAAGTCGAAACTCAAGGGCTTATACAGATGCAACTCTGAGAGCAGTTCGGGATTCATGCTGGCAAAATGGCCTTCGATAACGTCCTTCCAATAGTCGTTGATGTTGTACCGTGAGGCAAAATCGCGGAAACATTTCACGGCCTCAACACATTCCCGAATGATTCTGTCGGGATGGTCAATCTTTGCGAAACGGGCAAAGCCGACCATGTCTTCCTTCGTGATGCCAGCACGTTTGCCGTTCATGCTCAGGTAATGGTACTCGTCAAGTTTGTTTTGAGGATTGAAACAAGAGAAGGTTAAATCGAAAGCAGGCGTGATATGCCAGCCTCCTCCCTGCTCCATCATAAACTCAAAATTGCGAATGTGCGCGTCAACGTTGGTGGTTAGGATGTTGAATACGGCACGTCTGAAGGTCTCTTCCCTTTCCTCGTAAGGCAACGCCAGATTGGAACACACCTCCATCAGTTGCTCGTATGATGTGGCATCCGGATGCATAGCAGCCAGCGACTGGGTATGTATCTTCTGTTGGTTCTTTCTGTCATATCTCTCGGTAAGGAAATGTCTTTCGTTTCCGACTTCAACCAACTTGCAGGGCATCATGCTGATTCCTGCGGCACAGGCCATCTCGGCGTATGCCATCTCAACCTCAGTGAGGGGATAATAACGGCTCTCCGCAAATTTCAGCAGGTAATACTTGTAATCTTCGGGCAGCATGATTTGTCCCGAACGGATTTCCCCGGTAACCTCGTTGATGGCAATCACCGCCTTCGAATGATTACCGCCAGCCGATGTGCCCACCTCATATAGGGCATCAAGTGACAAGTCGTTACCAACAACAGAAGCGTCCTCTCTCCCTTTCAGAATCTCCATCGCTTTATGATACAGTTCTGCCAGTTGGAAATTACGTTCATTGTCAAACTCATGCGCCGGCTCAAATTCCAATGCGCCCATCCCCCGTTTTCCGATAAACGACAATTTGTCGACTGCTGTGATTTCAGAAGACCTGATGTGGTTTTCGGCAGCCCAAGCGTTGAACACTGCATTACCCCACCGTCCTGGCAGCGAGTCGGCTATAAAAGCAGGCAAGCCCGAATAGATATCGTCGTTGGGCATTCCATAGAGAGGCAGTTTGTTTCGGGGATTTTGTATGGAAGCCGACAAAGGGGCGATATCCAAGTTGCCCTTTATGAAGTCGGGATGATAGCTAAACACCGACCGTTTGCGACGTTCATCCCAAAACAGGCTTCCGACCTCCTTACCCCAGATGACGACTTTTACGATGTTATTTTGCATGTCTCACTCTTTTTCGTTTGCCCTGCTGGATCTTTTCCAGTTCGTATGGCGAGATGGGGATTTCGGGCAGCACCTCGTCAAGTCCCTGCATAAACCCGACCGCCCTGAGCAATTCAACGAAGGTACCCAAGGTGATGTTGTACATTCTCCCGTTCTCGAAATTACGGATGGTGACGACGCTAATCCCCGACTGTTCGGAAACCTCTTTTTGCGTCATGTCGCACCCGATACGGTAGTCCTTGAATCGGCGACCCAGCATAGCCACAATCTCAGCCGTGTACATTTGCGATATGTCTTTCTCTTTTTCCACGCTGCAAAGATAAAGATATTTTCGGTTATACATCAAAAAAGCATATAAAAGAAAACATTTTTTCGGTTGTAATTCGTAACAGCTAATCCGCTGAGCTGGAAACATGCAAACTTCGGTTGACACGTGGTTGACATGGCAGGGGGAGTTTGGGGAAAGAAAAATCCCTAACTCGTTGATTTTCAGAGTTAGGGATTTGGAATTGTGGTACTCCCGCAGGGAATACAAATTTGAAATCCTTTGAAATTACAATATCAATATTTTACACTAAAATAGAACTGAAATACAATTATTTATCCGATTACTTTTGTTTCAATCGTTTTCTATTGTTTTCCTTTGTAGTCGAAAATCACGCCAAAATCACGCCAAAAATGTTGCAGGTTTGAAAAAAGGTCGTATCTTTGCAGCGCAATTCAATTTCTAAACTATGGCAACAATATCATTATCACTATCCGCGAAAGCGGACAAGACAACGGGGAAATCTGAAATCCTTATCCGTTTCGTGGTTGGCAGCAGAATCAACCAAAGAGGCAAGAGCAACATTTTCATCAACGCCCAACATTGGAATGCCAAAGAGCAGCGTATAGTTATCCCCAAGTTCAGGCTTATGAATGATGAGCAGAAGCAACTCGTTTCGGAACTGAAAGCAGCCGACACGCAACTTTCAAACCTGACGCAGCGCATACAGCAGTCATTCATTGAAGCAGGTGCAGGCAAGGTTGGACTTTCCAAAGATTGGTTGAAGTCCGTTATCAATGAGTTCAACAACTTTCCGACAGCAACAGCCGAAGAAGCCAAAGCCGAACAACAGCCGACATTTTTTGAAGCCTTTGAAATCTATATCAACGGCAAGAAGTTTTCAGCCAACCGCAGAAAAGGTTATCCGGTGCTTTGCAGAACCTTGAAACGATATGAGTTGTACAAGAGCAAACCCCTGACCTTTGACGACCTCACAGCCGACACGCTCCGCGACTTTGAGAACTTTCTGAAAGAGGAACACACCTACTATGAGAAAGCCGTTGAGCAGACCGAGAAAGCCAAAGGAAAGAAAATACACACCTACCTTGACATTATGGAAGCCGTGCCGTTGAGCCGCACACCCGAACCGAGAGGCGAAAACGCCATCAGTGACTTAATGCGTAGGTTTAGGGCGTTTGTCCGTTGGGCTAATGGACTTGACAAAGATTATAAGTTGGAAAAACCCATCACCAACAACAACCCTTTCAACGCCTATTCCGTGCCAAAAGAGATTTACGGAACGCCCTACTACATTACCATTGACGAGCGCAACAAACTCTATAATGCCGAACTTGACGAGCCTTTGGCAACACAGCGCGATATATTTGTTTTCCAATGCTGCATCGGTTGTCGTGTGTCAGATCTATGGGCAATGACAAAGGCAAGCATTATTGACGGTGCTGTTCAATATATCCCACGCAAGACAAAAGAGGGAAACCCCGTAACCGTCAGCGTACCGCTCAACAAGCAGGCAACAGCCATCGTGGAGAAATACAAGGACTATGAGGGCAAAGGGTTGTTTCCGTTCACTTCACAACAAGAATACAACCGCAGTATCAAAGAGATATTTGAAACTGCAGGTATTACACGCATGGTGACGGTGCTAAACCCCACGACAAGAGAGGAAGAAAAACGCCCAATCTATGAGGTTGCAAGCAGCCACATGGCGAGGCGTACATTTGTCGGCAATCTATACAAGCAAGTGAAAGACCCAAATTTGATAGGTTCTTTGTCGGGTCATGCGGAGAACAGCAGGGCATTTGTCCGTTACCGCGAAATCGACGAGGGTATAAAGAAAGAACTTGTTTCCATGTTGGACTAATCAGGAAAGGAGGCAGTTATGGAATACACTAAAAGCGAGATAAGAGAGGCTACAAAACGGATTAAACACGAACTGGAACAAATAGAAGATTGGTTGCCAAGTGTTCCAAATAATTGGATGGGTTGGGTTATGATAACATCATCATTGGAAGCATTGAAATATGTGCTTAATCCACTGAAAACACACATCATTGATAATGATGATTTCGATATTGCCATTGAGATAAACAATTTGATTTCTCCCGTGTGGGACGATTATTTTGGCAGGGTAAGTAGTAAAGAGTTGGAAGCCCATTCTGCAACATGGGAAGTATATGATTTAATCAAGGACTTACGGGATTGGATTGGCGAATACGAGGAAAAACACCACAAGCAGCAGGACGCGCCAACCGAAAGGCAGTCAGCAGGAGGAAAGGGAAAGCCAAAGCCCTATCGTTTTAGCACAACTATTAAAGAGGACAATGCAAGGAAAGTGTTTTCTTTGCTTACCGCACAAGGATATATAAACAACGACACTCAACCTTGTGAATGGCTTTGGATTTGTGGGATTGACACCAATATAGAATCCAACAAGAAACAAATAGATTGGATTAAAGGACAAAACGAGTTGGTTTACTTTGTTGAGCGAATGTTTGGAGAAGAAAACGAAAACGACCTTTGGGCAATAGCAAGTAGAGTTTTCACAATCAAAGGAAAAGCACAATCCGGAGGCAACTTGCGAGCTGCAAATAGCAAAGTAAGTATCAAGCAAGACAAAAAAGAGAAATTGGATAAAATATTAAGGCATAGATAATTGATAGGTAACGATGGATAACGATAGGTAACGGTGCATTAGGTATCGTTACCTTTTGCGTTTTATATGGGCTATATTTTTGCGGCAGCAATGGTGGAGATAAACCAACCATCATTGACGCACAAATAACAATGATAAATATTTCAGAACTTGCGCAATGCGCACCCGCAATCAATCTGACCATCACGGCAAGCGACTTGAAAGAATTTGCCGCCCTATTGATTGCAGAAACCAAAGAGCAGTTGGAACAAGAGATTTCCGACAGCAAGGCAGAAACCTACCTATCAGGCGAGAAAGTCATGGAGATGATGGAGATTTCCAAAACGACCCTTTGGAGATGGAAACAAAGAGGCTACCTTGTACCCATCAGGGTTGGAGGCAATGACCGTTATCGTTTGTCGGACATTCAAAAAATTGTGGAGGGCTGAATCATGGAAAAAAAAAGGACAGCCGAAGCCGCCCCGAACACAGCGGCAAAGATACAAAGAAAATCTCATTTGTTGAACTTTCAAGTAGGGAAATTGCCTTGCTCAACAATCATTCTTGCAACAGCGACAGCAGCCGACCCCGACCCGATGGATTGGAACGAGTTGGATTCCCTGATGAGCAAGCCGCCACAACGAGAGCGCAAACCCAAGAAAGCAGCCTACAACAAGCCCGAAGCGGTCAAGAGGTTGGAGCAGGTGACGGGCAACAAACACCGTGACGACACGGCAAACGGCTTGACAAGGTGCATTATTGATTACTTGCATTATAAGGGTTGGCAAGCCGAGAGGATAAACACAACGGGCATACCACATGACACTCGGCAGCAAGCCACCGACATATTAGGCAGGACACGCACCATCGGCAGCGTAGAATGGCGACCAAGCGGAAGCACGAAAGGAAGTGCCGACATATCCGCCACCATCGGAGGGCGCAGCGTAAAGATAGAAGTCAAGATTGGCAAGGATAGGCAGAGCGCAGCGCAAAGGCAATACCAAGCAGCCATCGAGCAGGCAGGCGGTTTGTACTACATAGCCCGTGACTTCACAACCTTTGTAGCCTGGTATCATCAGAACTTCGGGAAAGGAGGCGCAAGATGAGCATACTACAACAAAATATGCTGGGCGAATCTTCGGCAAGATTACCCATTGACGGGCTACCCTACCAAGTGCAGCAGATCATCACGACTTACGCCAAAGCCCTGAATTGTCCCACCGAGTTTGTGACGGGCGCAGCGATGGCAGCAGCAGCCCAAGCAGCAGGTAATAGGTTCGTTTGGAGCAATGGGCAATACACTTGTTATCCGCAGTTCTACACGGCATTATTGGGCGACAGCACCGCCAACAAGACAACTTCAATCCGTGCCATGATGAAACCATTGGAGCAGGCAGACCGCCAAGCGTTCAACGATTGGCAACAAGCCACCGCAGACAAGAAGAATGACGAGAAAGCAAGAACGCCCTACCAAATAGGGCTGTTGCAAGATTACACCCTCGAAGCCTACCAAGACGCTTTGAAGTTCAACCCCAACGGAGTGACAGCCGTTGCCGATGAGATACTTTCATTCTTCGGCAACCTGAACAAGTATCGTGGTGGAGCAGATGAGAAGTTTTTTCTTTCAGCATTTGCCAATTATTCCGACTACAAAAAGACGAGGCGAGGCGCAGGGTTGGACTTAATCCCTCACCCCATTGTTAGGATTATCGGAGGCATACAGCCCGAAGTGCTACAACCTACTTTCGGAAGTTCAACAATGCTTGCAGATGGTATGTTACCGCGTTTCCTTTGGTACGCAGTCCCCGATGATTTCCGTTTCGATGAATCAGGCACACACACCGACACCCGACAAGTGGAAACCGTTTGGAACGGCATAATAAACCGATTGCTCAACCATAAGGGCAATGTGCAACTTGTTCTCGACAGCGAGGCGCAAGAGGCATACACAGCCTATAAGATTGCCCACAGCAAGGCGAAGAACAATAAAGCCTTGTTTGGCTATGAGGCGGCAGTTTGTGGCAAGTTGGAGATATACGCTATCATTTGGGCGATGACTTCACGGATATTGCGCTATGCAGCCGAAGAAGCCACCATCAGCGACACGCTCACCATATTGGGCTATGATATGCAACACTCGTTGAAGTGCATGGACTATTTCCGACAATCCGCAATGCAAGTGTACCACACCATCACGGACGGGATAAGGCTGAAACCAGCCGACTGCATTAAAGGACTGGGCGACCTGATTAAGAACCAATCCCAATTTGCAGAAAGCATTGGATATAGTCAGCAATATGTAAACCGATTGCTCAACAGCAAATAATAAATTAGGTTGTAGGTTGTACCCATCGGAAACCCTTGTATCTATTGGGATTTTCGGAAATACAGCCTACAACCAACTTGTTTAATCCATCAGAAAGTTAGTTGTACCCTAATTCTTTGTAACAATATGAATAACAATACAATAAACCACCTACAACCTACAACCACACAACAAACAAAATGGAAGTTTTACCCAACTATCTGGAACACCATCGAGAACCCTATGGGCATATCAGATGAAGCGATTGAATTAACCAAGCGCAAGCCCATAAGTGAGCGTTTGGTTTCGTGCTATGTGCGCAGCCTTGTAGATGGAGCAGACTACAACGGGGATTTGCTGCCGTTGGGCGCATTGCTCAACGCCAACAGTCCGCAAGTGGAGGCATTGAGGAACGAACCGAGTTACATAAAGAAAAAGCAGATGGAGGACGAGTTGCCTATCTTCACGCCTTATTGTGTGCTTCGATACGACTTTGGAAACCGAGCCTATTACCCTATCAATTACACTTGCCTACTTGATTTTGACATTATCCAAAACGACAACCCAAACATTAACTTTGCGGAGTTGAAGCCTGAACTATCAGCCTTGCCGCAAATGTACTATTGTGAACTTGCTACCAACGGAATTGATTTGGTTTGTTTCGTTCCCATCAGTACGCCACAAAGGTACGCAGACCACGCAAGGGCATTGATACACCGATTTCGCAATAGTGGTATCATCATCAGGATTGCCGACAACATTACCCACACACGGACTATCAGCAGCGACCCCGAAGCAAGGTTTAATGATGGGGCGATAGAGTTCACCGAAACATGGTAACGAGAGGGCGGAGCAATCCGCCTTTTTTCGTGGTGTTGATATAGATTGCTTGTTTTCCCTGATTTTGCGGTTTTCCACTTTTTCAGTCGCAGAGAGTTGTTTGCCTATGTTTGTCCGCATCGCTCAACCTATAATCATTTTGATTGTCAATGGTTTATCCGTTGATGCGAAATAAAGTAACACTTATATCCGGCGAAGTCGAAACAATATACACGCGCAAGGGACAAGACTTGCTCCACGCACACACGCACACCCATACGCCTGTGTACGCAAGGAAAACACACCTTGCAACGCAGGGCGCAAGGTACTACATTCAATAAGGGCGCACCCCCATCGTGGGCATAGGGTCAGGGACATAGAGATTTGTATATATATACGGATAACAGCCGCGTATCGTTCCACACCCTGCACCCCGTCCTTTGGGTGTCGGTCTTTCCATAGGTAACTATATTTTAGGTTTCCATGTGGCGTATCGTTCCACCCCCACCCCTGCCCACCTTGCCAACGGGGGTATGGGTCAGCCGTGCAACGCTCATCGGTGACGACAATAGCGCACACCAAAATTTCAGAAAAAAATTTTTCGGTGAGGCAGGGTACACACCCCGCGCCCATCAGGGGGAGGGTGGGTTGTTGTCAAAATGTTCCTGAAAGAGTTTCGGAGCGAGGCTGCACCCTTGAAAATATATTCTTATACGCGATAATAGTAATTATATAAAACACTATCTTTGCAGTCCCTAAATGTTTACACCAATGCTCAACACACAACAAACACAACGCCCGTATGGTGGTGGTAGCGGAAACGCCCACACGGTTTGTAAACAACCGAGGACACCTGCACGGGCGTTTTAATTCCTAAAATGTTTACACCAATGAAAGAAACAAAGTCAATCGAGCAAATCAATGTTGAATTGATGGAAGCAGCCGCCCACTCGGGCAACATTCGTATTTCAACCCTCCCCGCGTCAATGTTTGCCGCCGCCTTACAGGTGGACGCGGCTATTGGCGAGCTCCTTACCTGTTTCGATTGCGTCTATAACAGGGAGCAGTCGGACGAACTCCAAACACGCCTATACAACATTTATACACCCCTACGGGATGAAATGTTTAAGGAGATAGGTTTGTATATCGGGGACAATGCGATTCAAACTCCAAAGCACTTTGAAGGGTTGTAAAATCCAAATTGAGGGCAAAAACAAGCCCGTAGAGGCGTTTTCTTCCCCAAACTGATACATTTATCCACTTTTGCCGCAAGGTTTCTTATTTGGAATGATTCTAAATAACAATCTCGCTGCAGGTATCAGGAAAAAAGTGTATCTTTGCCGCAGATTTCCACATAGGAAATTGAATTGCAACCGCACCCCAAGACAAGCCGTTTCGGGGTGCTTTTTTATGCTATCACGCCAATATCACGCCAAAAACACCAAAAGAAAAATCCTAACTGACTGATTATCAATTAGGATTGTTCTTGTTTTCGTACTCCCGCAGGGGGTCGAACCCTGGACACCCTGATTAAGAGTCAGGTGCTCTACCAACTGAGCTACGGAAGCATCGTTTTGCGGGTGCAAAAGTACAACCTTTTTTCGTTCCCACAATACTTTTTCTCCAAATTTTTTCCTCTATTTCTACAATCTATTGTATATCAAATACTTAAATTTCAAACAGTCCACGCCCGTCAATCGGCAAACCACTGTTTGAACTCACTCACACGAGCCTTGCTGATGATAATCTTGTCAGGCACTTCTACGTTAAGATTCAAGGCTAACTTGTTGCCAAACCAAACCGACACATCCTTGATGGCCTCACGAGCCACAATATACTGCCTATTGGCGCGGAAAAACGCCGAAGCATCCAACTGCTCCAAAAGTTCGTCCAAGGTCTGGTTGGTATAATAAGACTTGCCATCATAAGAGAGGATTCTCACCATCTTTCCGTCAATGCATATATAGGCTATGTCTTTGGCTGCCAGCGGGATAAGTTTGTCACGCTCGGGCAGAAGGAAATACTTCTTGTACTTGTGCTTCGAATCATCAATCAGAGAGGCCAAAGCCTTGTAATTCTGGTTGGCCACTTCGGTCAGGCTCTTCAGCTTGTTCATGGCGCGCTCAAGGTCTTTCTTGCCAATGGGTTTCAGCAGATAGTCGATGCTGTTCACCTCGAAGGCCTTCAGGGCGTACTCGTCGTAAGCCGTAGTGAAAATGACCGGACAAGTGATGTCCACCTTGTCAAAAATGGCGAAAGAAGACCCGTCAGCGAGATGGATGTCCATAAAAATCAGGTCAGGCATCTTGTTCTCCTTGAACCATGCCTTGCTCTCCTCGATGGTTTGCAGCACATCGATGACTTCCGTCTCGGGACTGACCTTCTCAATCAGCTTGCACAACGCCTGCGAGGCCATGATTTCGTCTTCAATGATTAATGCTTTCATATTACATCGTTTTTTATTTCTCAACAAGGGGCAAAGTTACTACAAAATTGTTTCCATCACTAAAAATCTCCACATTTTTGTCCCACTGCAGTCTGTATCGCTCCGCCAAATTGGCCAATCCTATACCGCTCCCTTCTTCCTCCGTGACTTTTGGCTGAATTTTATTACTGACAATCAAGTGGTTATCAGCATCGGTGGAGATATGCACCGTCAAAGGTTGTTTTGCGGAAATCACATTGTGCTTGATGGCATTTTCCACCAAACCCTGAATGGCCAAAGGTGGAACCAAATGATTGTCATAACGTTCGTGGTCAATGTGATGGTCAAAAGTTAGGTTGTCGCCATAGCGAATTTTCAACATGCGGCAGTAGTCGGCGGTGCATTTCAGTTCCTCCGCAAGGGTGACGACTTCATGTTTCTGCAAGGTGTAGCGCAATACGGTGCAAAGCTGCTGCACATATTCCTCGGCGCGGTCGGTGTCCACGGTGATGAGTGACTGAAGCGTATTCATCGAATTGAACAGAAAATGCGGGTCAAGCTGGTTTTTCAGGGCCTCATAACGTGAAGTAAGATTTTCGGCACGAAGCGCCTCATTTTCAACAGCTACCTTTTCCTCAAGATGCATGGAACGGAGCAGATAACTGATCATGATAGGGAAGATAATCACTGGCATATCGCCCAACCACATCCTGCAAACATGACCGAAAGAAAGCTTGAGGCCTTCCACAGGAGGAGCCCATAATACATGATTCAACAAGGTAATCGCCGTACTGATCACCAAGCCTATCAGCACGGAACCCACAATGTTCGCCATCAATTCATCGCGTTTCAACCTAAAAGGATAGGACAAAGCCTTGCGCTCGTAAAGAAACAGCAGGAAAGCCATGATAAAACTGAACACAATGTTGACCAAAACGATAATCCAATAAGGTGTCCGGTATTCCACAGGCTCTATGACAGGCATTAACGGACGGCTGAAGTAACGTTTCAAAATAAACAGCACATAAAAGCCCAAGGTAATCCCTATCGAGATAAAGGTTATCCTTTTGATTGACAAGTAACTGTCAACATTGTTCTTTTCATTCTTATTCATACCTCAAAGCATTGATCGGGTCGGTGCGCGAGGCCTTCAAGGCAGGGAAGAAGCCCGAAATGAGGCCCAAGATGGCGCATGAAACAAAGGAAATCACCATCCATAACGGATTGATAATGAATGGCAACGACATCGCCAAGGCCACAATATAGGACAAACCTATGCCCAACAACAGACCAATTACACCACCGATGAGGCTCAAGATGATACTCTCGGTGAGGAACTGCATCAAAATGGCGGAGTTTTTCGCGCCGATGGACATGCGCAAGCCAATTTCCTTGGTGCGCTCAGTCACGGTGACGTACATGATGTTCATGATGCCGATACAGCCTACCAACAAGGAAATCAAGGCGATGGCAACAAGCACCGTGGTAATCATGCCCGTCATGGAGGTCATCATCTCCAGCATTTCCTGTTGGGTACGCACCTCAAAATCGTCTTCTCCACCCTCAGGGATTTTGTGCGAGGCCCGCAAGATGTTTTCAATCTCTTCCACGGCGGCATCAGCCACGCTTTCAGAGGCAGCCGAACACACAATCTGCTGGATGAAGTCTTGACCCAACATGCGCTTCTGCACCGTGGAATAAGGCATCACCACGAGGTCGTCCTGGTCCATGCCCATACTGTTTTCGCCCTTTTCTTTCAGTGTGCCAATGACCTTAAACGGCATGTTTCCTATGCGAATGGTCTTGCCAATGGGGTCTTCGCCGTCATCGAAAAGATTTTCCACGATGGTCTGGCCTATCAAGCCGACCTTGGCGTATTTTTTCACGTCTTCATCGGTGAAGTTAACACCTGTGGCGATTTCGTATTTCCTGATTTCCAAGTACTCGGGCGAGCCACCGTACACCGTGCCCGACCAGTTCTTGGAGCCGTTCACCAGCTGGCCGCCGCTGTTCACCACAGGGCTGACCATGGTGATATTTTTCGCGTTCTTGGCTATCAACTCGCAGTCCCTCACCTTGAGCGACTGCACATTCGTCGAGCCCATGCTCACGCCGCCACGCCGCTGGTTGGCACGCATCACCATGATGAGGTTGGTGCCCATGTCGGAAAGCTGGTTGGTGGTGCTCTGCTTCAGTCCCTCGCCCAAGTTGACCACCGCGATGACGGCGGCGATACCGATCACGATGCCGAGCATGGAAAGGGCACTGCGCGTCTTGTTGCGCAGCAGGGCTTTCGCCGAAATTCGTATTAAGTTCAGTATATCCATGGTCAATAGTCGTTATCTTTGGGTAAGGCTGCCAAGGCCTCGGCTGCCGATTTGGTCACGACAGGCTCATCGCGAAGGATGTGTCCGTCGCGAAGGAATACCGTTCTGCTGGTAAAGACCGCTATATCAGACTCGTGCGTCACAAAAGCGATAGTTTTACCTTGTTCATGCAAGCTCTGGAACAGGCTCATGATCTCGTAGGAAGTACGCGTGTCGAGGTTACCTGTGGCTTCATCGGCCAAGACAATCACAGGGTCGTTGACCAAGGCGCGAGCGATGGCCACACGCTGCTGCTGACCGCCCGAAAGCTGGTTGGGCATGTGGCCCATGCGGTCTTTCAAACCAACCATCTCCAAGGCGTGTTGCGCTTTTTCGTGGCGCTCGCGGTGCGACACGTCGGGGTTGTAGACCAAAGGTAGCTCCACGTTTTCAAGCGCCGACGTGCGTGGCAAGAGGTTGTACGACTGAAACACAAAGCCAATCTTGCGGTTACGGATGTCCGACAGCTCGTTTTTCGTCCGCTCTCGCACCGAGATACCGTCGATATAATACTCGCCGGAGGTGGGCTGGTCGAGGCAGCCGAGGATGTTCAGCAGAGTCGACTTGCCGCTGCCCGACGAGCCCATAATGCTCACGAACTCGCCTTGGCAAATGTCGAACGACACGCCCTTGAGGGCATGCACCTCCTCGCTGCCGACGACGAAAGTTCGTTTGAGGTTCTCAACCTTGATGATGGAATTTTGTTCGCTCATGGCCAAAACGATTACTGCGGCGGGCCGCTGGGAGCCTTGTTTCCGTTGTTCTTGTTCCTTCCGGGAGGGCCTGGCATGAAGGGATTGTCGCCTTTCTTCACGGCCTTTTCCTTGGCCACATATTGTGCCGACAGCACCACCGAGTCGCCAAGCTGCAAACCTTGTTCTACAATTTTGTATGCGCCGTCGCTCAAGCCCGTCTTGACGGGGCGCGGCATCATGTCGTCGCCCTTCTTCACCCACACCATCGTCGGCTTGCCTATTGGAGCCTGACCTTCTTGCATCTGCGGAGGCTCGGGCATGTTGCCTTGCGGATGTTGGCTCTCATCAGGTTTGTCGTGACTCTTGCGCAAGACCTTCAGCACCGTTTCGTCAGGCGTGAAGTTGAACGCCTCGGCGGGCACGGCCAAGCCCGTCTGCTCTTCCGTGACGATGGTCACGCTGGCGGTCATGCCGGGGAAGAGCTTCTGGTCAGGGTTGGGCGCATCGATGATGACGGTATAGGTCACCACATTGCTTGTGGTGGTAGGTTTCATGCGAATTTGGCTCACCGTGCCTTCAAAACTCTCGTTCATATAGGCATCTACAGTGAAGGTCACACGCTGGTCCACTTTCACCTGTCCGATGTCGGCCTCGTCCACATCGGCTTCCACCTGCATCTTGGTGAGGTCGTTGGCAAGGGTGAACAAAGTAGGTGTGCTAAACGAAGCCGCCACCGTCTGACCCACCTCCACGGCGCGTTCGAGGACGATGCCATCGATGGGCGAATAGATTTCGGCATAGCCTAAATCGACCAAGGCCTGGTCGTAGGAAGCCTGCGCGTTCCTCTTGCTCATTTGAGCCTGCGTGTAGGTGTTTTGTGCCTCCTGATACGCTGCAAGCGTGGCCGCGTTCGACTCATAGAGCTGCTTGGTGCGCTCATAGGTCAGTTTGGCATAATTCAGCTGACTTTCGGCGGAGGTAAGACTTGCTTTGGCGCGGCTCAAGCTTTGGTTGAGCGTCTGCTTGTCCAACTCGGCCAGCAGGTCGCCTTTCTTCACCACGTCGTTGAAGTCGACGTAGATTTTCTCTACCTTACCCGACACTTGCGTACCGACCTCGACGGTCTCAACGGGCTCGATGGTGCCTGTCGCGGTGACGGTGTTCTCCACCGTGTATTCCGCGACGGCGTGGGTGCGGATGACCAATTCTTTGTTGGCCGACTTGTGTGCCTTGACAATCATCATTACGACTATCGCTACCACTGCGATGCACAAGATGATTAGCCATATTCTCTTTTTCCTTTTCATATCTTGGTTTTTTCTCTAAACTCTAAACTCTCAACTATAAACTAATTTCTTTTCCCATATAGACATCCAAAATCTTGCGTTTCATCACCAAGGAATACTTGTTCTGAATGTACGTATTGAGGACGTTCAGGTAATTGTTCTGCTGTTGCAACAGTTCTACCGTAGTAATTGTACCGTACTGATACTGAATATTATAAGCGTTAAAACTCTTTCTATATGCCTCTTCCCTCACCTGCAATACCTTGTAAGCGTTGAAGGCCGACACCACGTCACGGTGGGCTTGCACCACGGTTTGGCGCACTTCGAGCTGGGTCTGCTCATAGTCGAGTTGGGCTAGCTCCAAGGCGATGCGGCTCTTTTTCACGTTGGTTTTGGTTTGGCCTCGGCTGTAAATCGGGATGCTCATCGACACACCCACCGACTCGGAAGGTTTGCCATACCATTGCGAGGTGCCGTTGCCGTCGAATGAGAGGATTGGCACACCCACGTTGGCGTTGGCCGAAATCGACGGGAAATAGTTGCCCCGAGCGATGTCGACGCTCTTTTCCGCAATGCGGATGTCGTAATCGCTCATGCGCAGGTCTGGCATGGTTTGCATGGCAAGGTCGAGGGCTTGCTCCTCGGAAGGAAGAGTTTCACGAAGGTTGTCAAGATTGTCGGTATTGGGCGAGATGATTTGCAGGTCGTCGGTAGGTTCCATGGAAAGCAGCACCTTCAAATCCAAGAGGCCGTTTTCGATGCTGACGTGTGTATCAATGATGCTATTCGAGTCGCTGTAGTATTGCGCTTCAAGAAGCAGCAGGTCACTCTCCAGAATGGAGCCCACCTTGTAGCGCGCCTGGCCCTGTTTGAGTTGCTCGCGGCTGGTATTGAGCACTTCCGACTGGTAATTCAACAGTTCCTCGTTGCCTATGATGGTCAGGAATTTCTGAAGGATTTGCAGGGCAAGTTGGTTGTCGAAGCGCTCCAGTTGTACCTCGTTGCGCTCCACATTGAGTTGGTTTTGCTCAATGGTGTTGCGGATGTTGCCACCTTGGTAAATCGTCATCGAAGAGCCAACGCCCACATTGCCCGACGTCGACCAGCCTTGACTGTTGTTAGAGAAATTCTCTCCTACCGATGCGCTCAAATTGGGCACCCACTGTTTCTTCGACTGCTCGTAGGTGGCCTGCAAGGATTCACCCGACAGCTCCATTGACTTGCGCTCGTTACTGTTGGCGAAGGCAAAACGCAGGCAGTCTTCAAGGCTGAACTGGTACGCCTTATGCTCTTGTGCCACGACGGGCACCATCAGCAGCAGGCAAAACAGAAAAAATGCGGCCTTTTTCATAGACTGGAATAACTCGGCGAAAAGGTGTCGCCTTGGTTGATGTCGCCAGTAGTAAGGCCTTTCTTGAGCCAACGCTCACGTTGGGCCGAGGTGCCGTGGTTGAAGGTCTCTGGCATGGTGCGACCGTAGGCTTGTTTCTGGAGGTAGTCGTCACCAATCTTGGCAGCGGCATTGAGGGCTTCCTCAATATCGCCGTCTTCGAGAGAGCCGAACATCTCGTTGTCATGATAGGCCCATAAACCGGCAAAGAAGTCGGCCTGCAGCTCAAGGCGCACACTTATCTCATTCGATTGTTTGGTGTTACGACCATAGTTAGCCATCTGTTGGTGAGCCTGTCCCAAGATGCCGAGTTGGTTTTGCACATGATGACCCACTTCGTGAGCGATGACGTAGGCGTAAGCGAAATCGCCATCGGCACCGATTTGGCTCTTCATGCTTTTGAAAAATTCAAGATCGAGATAGACAGTCTCGTCGGCGGAGCAGTAGAACGGTCCGCTGGCCGAAGTGGCGTTACCGCAACCCGAATTGACGGCATCGCTGAAAATGACCATTTTGGGAGGTTCGTAGGTGCGACCCATCTTTTGGAACTCCTTGGTCCATACGTCCTCAGTGCCAGCAAGGATTTGCTTGCAGAACGTCATCAGTTCCACATCAACCTCGCTGTAGTCAACGCCGTCGTCGACATACTCGGTTTGGTTCGTCGAGCCTATCTGTTCCATGACAACGTTGGGGTCACCGCCCAACAGGCTGATGAGCAGATAGATAATGATACCGCCAAGACCCACGCCACCGGCTGTGGCAGCGGTCCTCTTACCGCGGCGGTCTACTACGTTGGTGCTTTCTCTTCTTCCGTCTAATTTCATGATGTGTTGGTTTTAAGATTTGTTGCCCGCAAAGATAAGGAAAAACTGAAAAAAGGAACTGCTTTCCGAAAAAATCCGTATTTTTGCAAACAATCCATAACAATAATACAATGAAAGCTTTTGTCAACGACACCGAAGTGCGCACCTATTGTGGCGCAAAGGTGAAATCCGTGGTGACTAGCAGATCGGAAGAGCGTCGTGTAGGGAAAGAGTGTAGAT
>ERZ809497.5-NODE-5-length-23040-cov-8.274831_pt1 | contig 23040 bp, 27 predicted proteins | sample MGYA00521237_ERZ809497 | MGnify/ENA primary metagenome ERZ809497 (study PRJEB31581, sample SAMEA3312976) | metagenome | study: EMG produced TPA metagenomics assembly of the PRJEB8939 data set (Metagenomic analyses of Rumen microbiomes reveals... | reverse complement strand
GCTAGTCGGCGTCCACCCTTTGACCGTGAGGCGGTGGATAAGGGAGCGGAAGATAACCGCCGACCGCAAACAATTGAAAGGGTTTGTCTTTTATTTAGACATTCCCGAAGAAGAAATTAAAAAAGTAATCAAAAATGATACAAGAAGTTGACTATGTAGAGCTTCCCGCAACGGGTGAGCAGAGCCGCCCAGCGTTTGACCGTGAGAAAATTGAAAGTTCCACGTTCACGACCACGGCGTGGTTTCTCTCCAATTTCGGGAAGATTGCGCACCACGTTTGGTGGGGGTACAAAGTAGGTTACTACTTGGTCGCGTTCCCGTGCCTTTTTGCGCTGGCTTTTATTGTTGACCTCGTTATCATTGCCGTGTGTTTCGGTGCAGACCTTACAAAAAAGTTGCTCGCCTTGGTCTTGTCGTCGATGCAGACAGCGGCAAAAATATTATTAGCGGCGGCGGCGGTCATTCTCGTTGCAATGTACATCTACAACAACGGTGTTGACGGTATGCTGTCAGACTACAAAGATATGTGTGAATGGTTAAAAAGGTGTTTCGTTTCGTCGCAGTGAGTGCGGCGGTGGTTTGGTTTCTGGTCGATGCCTTGTGTAGTCGCTACTATAAGGACGTGACGGAGTGTTTCACCCCGTCACCGATAACGGCGACACCGCGTTTTTTAACGATACATCACGACGGCATCGACCGCCCTACCACGTGCGACGAAATCAACCGTTACCACCGTGACACTTGCGAGATGGAGTACGGCATCGCCTACCATTACGTCGTAATGCCCGACCGAATTTATAAGATAAGGGACGAGAGGCAGCGCGGCACACACGTTAAAAATGGGAACACGGGCAATATTGGCATTTGTGTACACGGAGACTTCAACAAAAGCCGCCCGACACTAACACAACAAATTTTGTTGATTTGTTTAGTTAACAAACTTTGTTGGGAGTATGACATCCCAAAACAAAATATCAAAGGACACGGAGATTGGGCGGGTAACAACACTTCTTGCCCTGGCAGAAATTTTGATTTGAAACAAATGTTGAAATACATATACACGAAAGAATGACACAAAAAACAAAATACTTTGACCCGCAATCAATGATGGTCGGACACGTAGCCGACACCGACGGCGAGACGTGGTTTCACTCTACCGACGGCACGATGAGTCGCGAAGTGGGGGAGGGGGAGGTGTTAATTCCTTATTCGGAATTTTGCGCGCTCCTTGCCCAGATGCAACAATCATTGATGCAGAGACGCGACAACATTCTGACAGTATCGGGACAAAGTTGTAACGACGTTGTAACAGCGTCACGACAGAATGACGACAACAACACGACAAGAAGAGACACATCGTCGGCACGTGCCGCAAGGCGCAAACCGCCGACCGCAAAACAGATATGCAAGGCGCACGCCGAGGCGGTGGAGATGCTGAAAAATGCAAAGTTTATCAGAGAGACGAGCAACGGCACATACCGAGATTTTCAAGCGTTCCCCACCAACGTCCCGCAGTACATCGTGGACGAAATCAACCGCCGAGGCATACGCCGACCCGACGGCAGAGAGTACACACAAGAAACATTGTCGCCCGTTGTTGCGGCAATGAAGATAACATCCCGCCCGTCATTGTTCCGCGTTTGTTATTTGATTGTGCTGGCGGTTCTTGTTTCGGTGATTGTTACAAAAATTTGGTTTTGGATTGTCACCCCCGACGGCGGCGCAACAGACACCCCGACAGCGGAACAAAACAAAACAAAATTTGATTTTGATTATGTAAAACAAATTGCAAAACAAAATCAAATGGAGTTGACCGACTATCGCATCGGCTTGATAGTTCAAAAGTCATACCCCGACGAGGCGGCACTTGTCGAGGAGATAAAACGACAATATGCTGATATGTTGAACACCATCCAAAAAAAGAAACAATGAAAACAATATTAACAATCATTGCCGCCGTAATAATCGCCGTCGCCGTTAACATGATGATTGGCGGCGACGAGGTGACGCGGGCGCATTTTGACAAGCGCATCGAGGAAATAAACGCACGGATCGACAGTGTACGCGCTGACGTTGCAAAGGTCTGGAAAGTTTCACGCGAAACAAAGGCCAACACCGACAGCATCAAAACAGAGGTGCGAGGCATCGACGGCAAAATTGACAAGATGCAGAAGGACATCGACGACATCAAAAACAGTACGCACAACATTGAATTTAAATTATTCTGAAATGATAAAAGTAATACTTGCGGCGTTATGTGCCAACCTACTCTATACAAACAGCAATCTAATGATTGCAGCCACGGCAAACTTACAGCCGTGGGCGGCGTTCTTGATGGTTGCCTTTGCCTTGACTTACAGCCTTATTTCGACGGTGGCGGTGTTCAAGGTGAAGTCGCCCGTCGCCGTGGCGGTGTTTGCAATCCTTGATGGTTTCGCCGTCTATACCCACCTCGCCCCACATGATGAGGCGTTCCCCGTGACGGTTGCGGCGTATTTCGGCATTTACACCACATACACCCTTTGCATTTGCTTTTCTATCAGAAAAGCAGAAACGGGGACGGATAGCACCGATAAAATAGAGGGACACGACGTTAAATATTGGTATAGTTGTTTTCTCTACCAAAAGCAAAGAGCAGAGGCCGACAAAAACCCCGTCAAGGAGATTGAAACACCGACACCCCCGCCACAAGCTATTGGAACACCGACACCAAAGGCAGAAATCGCCCCACCGAGCATCAGCGACGAGGATAGGGCGCAGATAATCTCCATTAGACGCGCTTTTAATAGAATGACAGACCCCGACAAGAGGCGGGAGAGGATTAAAGACTTGCCCGACAACATCAAGACCACAATAAAACAACTGTACGGATTATGAAACAAAACATTTTTGTGCAATTGTGCAAGAGTTATTGCGGCGTTGACGTTGAGCAAGAGTACCAATTCCACCCACGGCGAAAATGGCGTTTTGACTATGCCATCCCCGCGCACAAAATCGCCATCGAAGTCGAGGGCGGCGCGTGGATTGACGGTCGGCACAATAGGGCGTCGGGGTTTCTTAAAGATATGGAAAAATATAACAATGCCGCCATTATGGGTTGGCGTTTGCTAAGGGTGACACCGCAACAATTGTTAACTTCGCAGACGCTCCAAATGGTGGCTGCTGCAACAAAATATGAAGATTAACGGCAAAGGCTTAAAGTGTAAGTTTAGGTTTGGGCGCAAGGGCTGGAACGTTTTGCGCATTTTTGTTTTGTGTTTATTGTATGTTGTAATGTTCTTTTTGCTTTTGCCGTTTTTGATTGTTGGAAAACTAACATTAAGGATATTAAAATAATTTGCAGATGTTAATTTTCTTTGCTACTTTTGTAAAGTGTTATTTTTCATTTTTGATAGATGTAGTTTGATTTTTTTCTGATTATTTGCCGCCCGTCACCACACGGCGGGCGGATTATTTAAGATTTTTTGGTTTTCCCTTTTAGTTTTTTTAATTAATTTGTTGATTAATGCCGTCCGAAGGGCGGCATTTTTATTGGACAAAAATTTGCAGATGTAGAAATTTTGTTATACCTTTGCCGTACACTTTCAACATTTTTGTTTTTTGATGCAATACTCTTTTCATTGTCCCCGCCTTGCCCAACGGCGGGGATTTGTTTTGTTGTTTCACGTGAAAAAAAATTACAAAAAATATGAAAAAAATTTGTTTTTCACGTGAAACATTATTATTTTTGCCGCCAACGACGGCAAAGGGTGAGCCGCTGCAAATCAAATGTTTAACTAATACACGGTAAATCATGTTAACTTGTCCTTGTCCAGCAGCTCCATCTTTACCCGAAATCCCGTGCGTAAAGTGTGCAGAAAGGCTGGGTCAGATACAGAAGGTCGCCTTTCAGCGACTGACCAAAGACGACGGCACGCGCAACACGTTCAACAGCGTTTCGGGCTTTGACACAATCGAGTCTTTGGCGAACTGGCAGTCGGCAATGTCAGCCGCCGACAGCACCAAAATTGTTATTTCCCCGTACATTTACAGCCCCACCCAGGAAACGGGCGCACCGCGCACATTTGGTGGCGGCAATGACGGCTTGGGCGGCATCGAGGATATTATCGGACGCGAGCCTTCCGCATTTACGGGCAGCTTGCGAAACATCCCGCAGTCCGTCGCAAAAATACTCAAATCCTTGCAGTGCGAAAGCGAGGCTGGCAATTTGGGTGTGTACCTTATCGACGAGAACGGCAATGTTGAGGCGTTGGGCATCACCGACAGCAACAACAACGACTACATCTACCCCATTCCGATAAGGTCGTTTTTCGTAGGTGACAAAGTACACGGCGGGCTTGACAACCCCGACACAAACGCCATTCAATGGAGTTTCCCGCCCAATTACAGCGACGACCTCAAAATTTTCACGATTACGGACTTTAACCCGTTGACCGACCTTTGCAACGTCGGCAGCAGCAGCTAAACAACAAACATCATGGCAATGGCAAAAACAACCACGGTAACGTTACAGACAAAGGACGGCAAGATGTGCCGTGAGTTTGACATCGCCCACGCCGAAAGGTTGTTACAGTTCACAAACTCACAATGGACGTTACCACCAAACTCTCAATTTGTTTTCAAAGATGGTATCAGTAGAAAAAGCACAAAAGGCGGTAAAAGAGGCTTGGAACAAAACGACGGTAACAAGAGCAATTGAGCATCAAAACCGTTTGAAATTCCACGTTGAAAAGACTATGGCGGCGCGTTACGGCAAACCGCTTACGGACTTTTTGTCTTTTGTCTCAAACTTGATACCCCACGACAAATTCAAAATTTTTGAGACAATTTTCCGTTACCCCGTCAAAACAAACGAGGTAACGGGAATTTGTTTTAACAAATTGAGCCGTATTTTTGACGGTCGAAACGCTGCATTTAACTATCAATTTCAATCAGCGGAACTTCGCGAGGATTGGGAGAGATACAGAAAAGAAGTATTGCACGAACCCGAAGTGTGGAAAGATAAAGGCTGGGAGTATTTTAAGACCGAGCCAAACGCCGTTTTAATCGTGGACGTGCCGAGGGTGCAGGAGACGGAACGTCCCGCGCCTTACTTTTATTGGCTGTCAGTATGCAACGTCCTGGCATACGAAAAAAAGGCGGACGGCAACTTTGATTTTATTGCATTTCGCAGCGGGGAGGATACAATCACCGTAATAGACGACGAATCGTACCGAGTTTTTCAGAATGACAAAGACACACTCGGCGCGTTGATTGTGGAAAGCCCTCACACACTCGGGTATTGCCCCGCGAAGTTCTTTGTCTCGGCTCCAATCAGCATCGACGACCCCGATGTTAAAGCGTCGCCACTCTCAACAGAGTTGGAAAGCCTTGATTGGTATTTGTTTTTTCACCTTAGCAAACGCCATTTGGATTTATACGCTGCATATCCGATTTACAGCGGTTACGAGCAGTCGTGTAATTTCTCAAATGCCGAAAACGGTGATTATTGCGACGGCGGGTTCTTGCGAGACCGCCAAGGATATTACAAGTTGGACAACAACGGCTTGATAATGCGCTGCCCTAAGTGTGGGGACAAACGCATTGCGGGCGTTGGTTCTTTTGTCGAGGTGCCAATTCCCACAGAGGGACAACCCGACCTAAGAAACCCCGTCCAGATGTTGACCGTGGATCGTGACAGTCTCGACTACAATGTAGGTGAGGAAAAGCGACTCCGCGAGGATATTATAACCGCCGTTTGCGGCGCGTCCGAGGACGTACAGAGGAAAACGGCAATCAACGAGCAGCAGGTTGCGGCGAACTTTGAAAGCCAAACCACCGCCTTGAAAGAGGTAAAGAAACAGTTTGAAATTGCGCAAACGTTTGTTGACGCGACAATATGCCGCCTACGTTACGGCGACGATTTTATTTCTGCATCCATAAATTATGGAACGGAGTTTTTTATATACGACGTTGCCGAGTTGCGCGAGCGTTACAAAACAGCCAAAGAGAGCGGCGCAAGCGTCGCAGAGTTGGACGCATTGCAGCAACAAATAATTGAGACTGAATACAGACACGACCCGACGCAATTACAAAGAATGTTGCTTTTGTCGGAGTTGGAGCCGTTCAGACACTTGACCACAACAGAGGTTGCAGAGCTACACCGCGAAGGCGCAATTTCGGACGAGGATTTTGCACTAAAATTGAACTTTACGTCGTTAATACGACGTTTTGAGCGCGAAAACATCAATATCCTTGATTTTGGCGAGCAAATGAAATACCCCGCCAAAATTCAAAAGATACACGATACTATTGTTAACTACTTAAAAAATTAATGCTATGTTTGTAAGGACAGACGACGGCAAGATGAAAGATGTTGAGCTGGACAAAGTCACCAAAGACAACTACATCGTGCCAGAGGGTGAAAAAATGTGTTTCCACGTCATAATGGAAATAAAGCAGTACCACCCCAAGACGGGCGACAAAATAAGCCGCCCGAGATTGCAGAAGTTCAAGGCGGGAACGTTCAAACAGTTGCGCCCGAACTTTGAGAGGCAGGGTTACGACATCAACGTGTTGTACGACCCAACCGAGTACATCAAGGAAGTTGGCGAAAATGCCAAGTTAGCAAAGGAAAAAGCCGCACAAAACCGCATCGAAACCGCCGTTAAATCGGCACTTGCGAAACAAGAGGCGGACATTCAAAAGCGCATTGACGAGGCGGTCGCCGAAGCCCTGGCAAAGAACCAGCAGCCAAAGGAAAAAACAGAAAAACAACATTCAAAGGGTTAGAATATGTTAACAACTGACTTCATAAAAAACAACATTCCCGACCTCAACGACGAGGTGGTGGGCAAAATTGCGGCACTCTCGCAGGCCGACGAGGACAAGGTTATTGGCGCGAAATTTTCCGACTTGTACCAGCGTCTCGACAACACAATCGAGAAATCAACGGGCATCAAGCGGGACGGAGACGAAAAAACGTACAATTACCTCGAAAGAGCCGCAAAAGCCATCAAGGAGACAGCCGACAATTCCGCAAAGGAAATTGAGAGGCTGACGGCGGAAAATGCGAAGTTGCAAAAAGCCATTGCAGACGGTGCAAACGACGTAGAGACAAAGAACAAATTGCAGCAAGCGGAAAAAGACCTCGCAGCAATTCGCGACCAATACACCGCATTAAAAACGGAGTACGACGGAGCGCAGGACAAGTTCAAGAAAGACTTGTTTAATGTGCAGATTGAAAACGGCGTACAATCGGCGTTTAGCGGTGTTAAGTTCAAAGAAACATTGTCAACGGCGGTTGTCGATTTGGCAAAGAAAACCGTTCTTGAAAAAATCAAGGCGGCGAACCCCGACACCGTGGACGACGGCAACGGCGGCAAGGCGATTGTCTTTAAAGACAAAGACGGCGCAATTATGCGCAACCCCGACAACAGCCTCGCCCCCTACACGGTCGGCGAACTTGTAACAAAGGAATTGACAGCCCTCGGCGTTTTGGCGCAAAAGCGCACCCAGACGGGCAGCGGCGGCAATGGCGGCAATGTCGGCAACAACAATCCAACAGTTATCGACGTGTCAAGCGCAAAGACCCAGACAGAGGCTTACGACATTATAGCCAATGCGCTTTTTGCCAAGGGTCTGACAAACGGCAGCCGAGAATTTGACGAGGAGATGCAAAAGGCGTGGAAGACAAACAACGTTGCAAAGTTGCCGCAGCGTTAATGTTTCACGCGAAACAACGACAATAAACGGGCAAAGGGTGAGCCACAATAAATAACTTCATAAAAATAAAGATATGAGCCTTTTACCAACAAGATTACAAAATTGGAGAGTCGAAAACGAGCGACTCGACAGAAACATGGTGAGAATGGGCGAGTATGGTGCGCTTGACTTTTTCGTGCAGCAGACCGAAGCCCCCGACGGTATCCTCAACGACCGTTTGAAAAGAGCCGCATTTGCAAGCATGGGAAATACCGTCCAAGTGCCCGTGATTGAGTACGACGCCAACGTCACCATCGCCAACACCCGTTCTTGTGTCATTGCAGACGCAGAGAACACCTCCAACTTGTACACCGTAGTTTTCGAGACATACGCGGGCGGTTTTACAATGGTACCCGCGATGTACAGCAACAACGAGATTGACTACAACCGAGACTTCAACCGCAAAATGGACAAGACCGTCCGCGCATTTGGCGAGGCACTTGACACCGCAGCCGTCGCAGCGTTGGAGGCGCAGAAGACGCAGGTGTACACCGACCAGTTGCAATACACGGTTACGGGCAACGAACTTGTTATCCCGCAACAGATGGCAACAGAAATCCTTGGAGACCTTAACCCCCTTATGAGGGCCAACGGTTTCCGCCGTCCCATCCACATTGTCGGCAATGCTGGCATCGAGTCTCTTGTCTCCAAACTTGCGCAACATGGTTTGTACAACGATGTTAACAAGCAGCTCGAATACCAGGGAAAAATTTTCCACTTCACCAACAACGTGGCAAATGCCGCAGGTGACATCGGAACATTTTTTGCCGTTGAGGACGGCAATGTCGGCATCCTCACAAGGGTTGACCGCGAGGCGTACAGACGTGCAGCGGCAGCAGGTCACGAATTTGACCAAGCGTACATCCCCGAACTTGGCATCACCGTTGGCACGCACTACTACACGGCAGTCGGCGACCAATCCGCAATTGCGGGCGCGGCAACAGCCGACCTCACGTGTGCCGTCAAGGAATTTTTCGGATTTTCGGTTGACGTGGCGTTTGTCATCGCATACAACACCGACTCGACGACAATCCCCGACCCGATTATGAAGGGCGGCATCACTGCACCCGCAACAGACACGCCAATCTCAATGCCCGTTTACGTTGTTAACGCAGCGGACTTTGCGTAATCGGCAAAAGACAATCCGTCCTTATGAAAGCGGGGGGGTGGGACAAGCGGTAACGCCCCCACCCCTTTTTTTATTTCACGTGAAACAAAAAAAACAATGCTAAGACTTGAAGACATAAAAACGGCACTTTTGCACCTTGTGGGCTGGCGGCAGCCGTACAACCCGACCGAGCGCATAAACGCGGATTTGGACACGTCCGAGAGCGGGCTGTATTTCCAAGACGCGCACCCGCTTATGACCTTGGAAAACATCGCCGCAATCATTCCCGATAATTTCAAACTCCAATACCCAGATTGGAGCGGGACGGTGATTTACGACAAGGGCGCAAAAGTCAAAGACGGCGGCATCGTATGGATAGCCACCGAGCAAAACAGCGGCGAAGAGCCGCCCGTGGACGAATGGACGGGCGACTACTCGCAAATATTTGTTGGCAAATGGCAGTCGTACAACTTTATGACAGACTATTTGCAGACATTGACAGAAAACGGCATTTGCCAGGCGGTGCAGCGTTTTATCGACGCAAAGAAGATACAGAGGGAAACACAGTCCCTTATGGAGCGGCGCACGTTCTTTGATGGCGCGGGCAGGATTGCCGCCAGAGAGCGCAACAGAGGCAGGATTGTCGGGTTTGAAATCGTCCCCGTCCGAGCTATGGGCGTGACTACCAAAATAAACAAAATCGGTCTGCAAATGGCGGGCGCGGTCGGTACGGTGAGGGTGTATTTGTTCCACTCGTCGCAGCCCGAGCCGTTGAAAACATACGATTTGAACTTCACAAAGACAAACGGCGGTTTTCAATGGTTTGACATCAAAGATTGTTACCTCCCTTATATCAGCGACGGAAACAATGCGGGCGGCGCGTGGTATCTTTGTTACAATCAAAACGACTTGCCCGAGGGTATGCAGGCAATCAACGTTTCAAAAGATTGGTCGCGAGAGCCTTGCGGAACGTGCAACATTGGCAGCGTGGAGACGTGGCGGCAGATAACAAAATATATGCAGGTTTCCCCCTTTGCCGTCGGCGCATTACAGACTTTCGCGGAGTTTCCCGAGCTTTGGGACGTGTCGCGCAACTTGTATACAAACACGTGCAATTATGGCATAAATTGCGAGGTTTCCGTCGGTTGTGACTTGACCGACTTCATTATCTCGCAACGTGACATTTTCGCAACCGTGGTGCAGAAACAGACGGCATACATTGCGCTCCGTACTATTGCAATGAACCCCGACGTCCGTGTAAACCGCAATCAATCGAACGTGTCACGGCTTGACATTTTGTATGAGCTTGACGGCAACACCGACGCGAAACACCCGCAAGGGCTGGGTGTCGAACTGCAAAACGCTTACAAGGCGTTGGAGATAGACACAAACGGTCTCGACCGTATATGTCTAATGTGTAACAATGGCGGCGTAAAATACCGCACGGTGTAATTTAATTTCACGTGAAACAATGGCGACTATCGACGGGCTTTTGAACGGTGCAAAAAAGTTTCTCGCAGACTTGGAGAGCGGGAGACATCCTCAAAGTGTTTTCCAACTCTTTGAAAAGGATATTGTGGCAATGAATACCGACGACCAACTTTTCAAAGAGGGCGAAAACGCGCTGGGTGTAACCATACGCTCCTATCAGCCATACTCACCCGTTACCATCAGCATAAAACAGAAAAAAGGGCAGCCGACCAACCGTGTAACGCTAAGGGACACGCAAGCCTTCCACAATTCCTTTTTCATTTATGCAGATAATCGGGCGGCGTGGTTTAAAGCCACGGACAAGAAGTCGCAAAAGTTGTACGACCGTTATGGCGAGATTTTCGGCTTGACGGTCGCGAACCGTAACAAGGTCGCGTGGGAGTATCTTTACCCGTTGTTAATGACAGAATTAAAAACTTGTTTGTATGGATAGGACACCGAAACAGACAAACCCGCAATTATTGGACCGCGTAATCGGCGTAATTCAGACAGCCCTCGCGGACAATTTGCCGTGGCTCAACTTTGCGTTTGGCAGGGCGGAGCGCACAAAAAAAGAGATTGACGGGCGCATCTACTTTTTACCGACCGTTTATGTCGGTAAAAATGATTATGCAGACATTACACCCGACGACAACCATTTTGGCTGCTATTCCTTTTGCACGGTCGAAGAGCCGCAATTTGTCGAATGGGTCAACGGGCAACAAAACAAAATCCGCGCAAACATCAACGTTATTGTTTGGGTGGATATGCGCGAGATTGAGCCTACCGACGAGCGCAACAAGGAGCTTGTCAAAAGGGACATTTTGCGCGTACTGAATGGCAAAGTCGCGTTAAAGGCTGGCACATTCCGCATCAACCAAGTTTGGGAACACGCGGAGCACGTGTTCGACGGCTTTACACTCGACGAAAACGACAACCAATTTATGATGCACCCGTTTTGTGGCTGGCGTTTTCGCGGTGAAATGACAATTACAGATTATTGTGAGTAAATTAGTTTTTTGATATATGCTTGTTTATTTGTTTGTAACAGCCGCCGTCGCACTTGCGGCGGCGTTTGCTTTGCTTTTGTTAAAGAAGTGGGGCATAATTGAGTGGTTGCAGGTACACGGCAACGACTTGATATGCAAAATGGCGAATTGTGATTTTTGCCTTTCGTGGTGGACGTGCCTTGTTGTCGCCACCGTGGCGGCAATCCTGGCACAAGACCCGCTTTGCATCTTGACCGCGGTAATGGCAACACCGTTAACGCGCAAATTGCAATAATTTCACGTGAAACAATCATAAGGACGGAAGATGGAAACAATAAAAATTGGTGCGCACGTTGTGAAGATATACAACAGCATCGAAGATTTGCCGATAATGCGCTATCATAAGTTTACAAAATGCCTATTGGTGGACGCGGGCATCGGCGCGGATATTGCGGCGGTGGATCGGCACTTGTACAAGGCGCGGGCATACGTGACGGCGCAAAAAACGGAGCTTGCACGGGCAGAGCTGGACAACTTGCGGCAATGTATTATGTTGGTTGCAAACAATGTCACACCGAGGCTTACAGCGTTTGCGGCATTGGTGGCCGAGATAGACGGCGCACAACAGACAGACCTCTCCGACGACGGGCTGCGGCGGGTGTCTGAAATGTTGCAGGCGGCGACCGTCCGAGAGGTGGACGACGCGGTGGAGAGCCAAAAAAAAAAGATTGACGAGGAGTTAAGGGTGTATTTTGCTGACTTATTCGACGATGAGGCGGACAAAGAGTTCTATGACATTTTGAAGTCCCGGACGCTGGAAGTGTTGCGCGGGATTGCAGAGGGAAACCCCGACGAGGATAAAATAGACCGGTTAACACGCGAATTGATGCAGCATATAAAGCCAAAAGTATTTCACGGAAAGGATAACGCCGAGGTGAGATATGACAAGAATTTCGAGAAGGTTTGCATCACCTTGTCGGAGTACACAAACGCGAATGTAAAGTCGTTGACGGTCTCGGAGTTTTTCTCTCTCTATGAGTATGCAAAAGATGTGGCGAAGCAGCAACAAAATAAATTGAAAAAACGTTGATATTTTCAAAAATAATTGTTATTATTGCGCAAAATTTCAATGATATGGAAGTCGTGGATACAGTGGCAGTGTTTCAAAATCTCGCCTACCCCATAGCGGTGAGCGTGGTGTTGTTTATGTGCCTTGCTTGGTTCGGGCGGCGTATGCTTGACGAGGTGAGAGAGGAGAAGAAACGACACACGGATTTACAGCAAAAAATTTTCGACTATCTGCAAAAGGCAAACGCCGAGTTGTCGAAAGCAATTGCAGACAATGCCGACGCACTTGTCAGATTTTCCAAGGTTCTTGAATTTATGGAGCATAACAAAACGGCGTAATTATGGAAAGTCCCAACCCTATTAAATATAGCGACCTTATAAAGCCAGACAACAGCATCTCCGATTTAATTAAGCAATTGGAGACGCTGCAACAAGTGTATGCAGACACCGCAAAAAAATTGAGGGAAGAGGCGTTGCAGGTTTCGGCAAGCATCAAGAACGTGTCGGGCGCGACCGAGGACGGGCGCAAGGCTATAAACGACGCGGCGGCGGCAACTGAAAGACTGACAGCCGAGGAGAAAAAAGTGACGGCAGCCGAGGAGAAAAACGCAAAGGAGCTTGCACGGCTGAAACTTGCACAACAAGAGCAAAACAAAATCGAAAAGTTATCCGCAAAATTAGCCAATTCGACTGCGGGAAGTTATAACGCGCTCTCCGCGCAATATGCGTTAAACAAAATCCGTATTAACGCAATGAGCCAAGCCGAGAGAGATGCAGCCGAGAAATCCGAGCAGCTTATCAGCAAGACAAACGCACTTTACGAGGCTATGAAAAAGATGCAAGCCGAAACGGGTATGCACCAGCTAAATGTGGGAAACTACAAAAGCGCATTGGACGGTCTCGGAAAGGTTATGCAGGGCGTATCGGGCAGCGCGTCACAATTGGCGGGCAGCCTCGGTGTCGGCGGTTTGGGCGGTTCTTTGTCTGGACTGGCGGCGGGCGCGGGACCAATGGGGCTTGCCGTCGCAGCCGTCGCAGGTTTCACCACCGCAATGGTGAGCGGCATCGACACGGCGCGAGAATACAACAAGGCGGTGTCAGTGTTGCAGTCAATCACGGGCAGCACCGCAGACGGCTTAAAGGAGCTTACAGAGCAAGCGCGAAGTTTGGGCGCGACCACCACCTACACCGCCACCGAGGTGATACAGTTGCAGACAGAGCTGGCGAAACTCGGTTACACCCAAGGCGACATTAAGAACATGACCGACAGTGTGCTTTATTTCGCGCAAGCCACGGGCGCAAGTTTGGCGGAGGCGTCGTCAATGACGGGCGCGGCGTTGCGTATGTTCCAGAGAGACACGACCGATACACAAGAATTTGTTGACAAGTTGGCAGCATCCACGACAAAATCCGCCTTGTCGTTTTCATACCTTGACACGGCGTTAAGCATCGTATCACCCGTTGCAAATGCCTTTGGTTTCCAGATAGAAGATGTTTTGGCACTTTTGGGACAATTAGCCAATGCAGGTTTTGACGCATCGTCGGCGGCGACGGCAACAAGAAACATCCTTTTAAATTTGGCAGATGCCAACGGCGACCTCGCAAAGAGCATAGGACACCCCGTCAAGAATTTGGACGAGCTGGTCGCAGGGTTGCAACAACTTGATGCCGAGGGAATAGACCTTGCAAAATCTTTGGAGCTGTCAGACAAAAGGAGCGTCGCAGCGTTTAACACGTTCTTACGTGGAGCGGGTGACGTTTTGGAATTGAGAGACGCACTGAATGACACCAACGGCACGGCAAAAGAAATGTCCAAGGTAATGGGAGACAATCTCGAAGGCGACATCAAGAGCCTTGGCAGTGCCTGGGACGACTTTATGTTGGAAATTAACGACGGGCAAGGAATACTCCGCGGCATTGTGCAATGGTTGACAAATGTAATCAGAGAAATTGCGTCCACTTATAAGGAGCTTAAAGAATACTTTACCGACCTTTGGGAAACATCCGAGGAGTTCCGCGCATTTATGGTCGTGTTTTTCACGACATTAAAAACAAACTTTGACATCATCTTCACCACGGTTAAGAACGTTGCAAAGGCTTTATGGGGATTGGGCGAGATGCTGTATGGCATATTTACCCTTGATTGGGACAAAATACAAGAGGGTTTTACACGTCAATTTGACGCATTGGTTGACCAAGTGGAAGACGTTACCACGACCGTAATGGCGAATGTGCAAGATGCAGCCGACAAGATAAATAAGACGGACGCAACGTTGACCATCAAAACGGCTATTGTTGACGCCGTAAACTCTCAAATCCCCAAGCAAGAGACGACCACGGGCGAGAGCGGCGGCACGGGACAAGGCGCGGGCGGCAAAAAGGGCATGAACATAAAACGCCTAAACGGCAAGGAGTACGACCTTGACGTTGAAGAAGAAAAAGAGGATTATGAAAAGGCATTAAAAAAATATCAAGAGGCGCAGAAAAAACTCGCAGACGAGCGCGAAAAGGCGCAAAGGAAAGCCGAGCAAGACGCGGAGAAAGCCTACCGTGCCGAATTGTCGGCACGTCGCACCGCCGAGGACGCGCAATTGGCATTAATAGAGGATAGCTGGCAGCAAAAACAAATAAAAATCAATCTGCAATATTCCCGACAAATTGAGGATTTAAGACACACACTTGAAACGCAAAAAGACCTTACCGAGACGGCGCGAGAGAGCATCAACGACACGATTGTTGCATTAGAGCAGCAGCAGACCCGCGAATTAATCAAGATAGAGGAGGAGAGGTATGCAAAGGAGTTGGAGATGCAGAAGGCGGCAATAGAAATGAAATTGAAAACGGTGGCGGCGGGCAGCGACGAGGAAAAACAGCTCCTTATGCAACAAGTCGATGTTTCACGTGAAATTGCATTGCTAAAAGCTAAAACAGACGAAGAAAAAGCCGACATTAACAAGGCGTTTGACATTCAGAAGGGCGGCATCGCCGACAAGTTTTTGCAACAGCAATTGACCATATTCGACCAACAGCAAGATTTGGCGCAGTCTGAATTTGACTTGTTGAGAAATTCAGAGCAAAAGAAAACACTGTTTAAATTGCAGGCGGAAAAAGAGCGGTGGCAAAAGGTTTTGGAGCTTAACGAGCAAGCCAACACCAAAATGTCAGACGCGGAAGTCTCGACAATACAAAACACCATCAAACGCATAGAGCAAGAGATGGAGAGCGCGAAACGTGGCGGCGACATTTACGACCTTGTCGGGCTGAACCTTGACAGCGACCAAAAAGGCGCGATTCAGTCGTCTATGGACTTTGCAACCGAGCAATTAAACGCCTACATGGAAAGCTATGTTGCAGCCGCCGACGCTAAGGTAAACGCGGCATCAAAAGAGGTTGACAGCGCACAAACAGCCCTTGACAAAGAAATCGAATTGAGGGACAAGGGCTACGCAAACGACGTTGCGACGGCGCAAAAGGAATTGGATATGGCGAAAGCCAACCAAGAAAAGGCGCAGAGAGAGCAAGAAAAGGCGCAGAAACGCCAAGCCGCAATCCAGGCAGTGCAGCAGATGGGCGACTTGGTGACGGCGAGCGCGAAGATATGGGGACAGCTTGGTTTTCCCTGGGCAATCCCAGCCATTGCGACGATGTGGGGAAGTTTTGCAGCGTCCAAAATCAAGGCGAAACAAGCCACGACGACGGAAAAGTACGGCAAAGGCACGGTGGAGATGTTGCACGGTGGCAGTCACCAGAGCGGCAACGACATTGACCTTGGCACCAAGGCCGACGGCACGAAACGACGCGCCGAGGGCGGGGAGTTCTTTGCCGTCATCAACAAGCAAAACAGCCGCAAGTATTCGCGCATTATTCCCCCGTTAATCAACAGCATAAACAACGGCACGTTGGAAACAAGGCTGACGACGGAGTCGGCGAACATCGGCGCAATAATAAACGAGGGCGCGGATATATCCGACCTTGCCGCCGACGTTCACGCAATAAAGATGCAGGGCGAAAAAAAGACCTACACCGACGGCGGCGCGACAATAGAGGTGTACAAGAACTGCAAGAGGCGCATTACACGGCAATAACTTAATTTTTCACGTGAAACAATGAGAAAAATTAGATTTACATTAAAGAACGGCGACGCACTCCAAGACGCGCACCCCATATACTCGGGCAATTTCGGCATCAGTGCCGAGCGCGAAGAAAAGCGCGTATTTTTCCGCAACAAGTTAAACGAGGCTTTAACGTTTGTTGCGGAGGATTATTCGTGGATAATGTCCCAACCGTTTGACGCTTTAATCGAAATTTTAATATTTGTGTACGACGACGGCGTTTTGGCGTTTTCGTACACGGGAAGTTTTGCGCGGACCAATTGCACCATCAACGAGGTGGACGGCATTTTGAAAGTTACCCCCGACACCGTGGACGACTACGAGGATATATTGGCGAAAATGGACGTTGAGGTAAATTTGGCAGAGTTGCCGATACCTCAAAAGAAAATACTTTTTGCAGTTCCAAACATTTTGCAAGTGTACAAGGCTGGGGCGGCGAGCCTCACCAACTGGCAGCAGTCCGACTTGTGGGCGGTTGATGTTGACGCAATTTCGGGCGCGTCTGAATTGCGGGACAATTATTTTTATAATAGTTTTGGTTTCTGGCATCCCGTTTTGAGCAACGGAATTAATGCAGAATTGACGGTGGCGACTTTTTCCCGTCCATACAATCAGTCTTATATCACTTTTGAAACGACGGGCGGCGCGTACAAATTGTCCGTTACTATGCAGGACAACGGACACAAGGCACTGACGCTGTACCGCAATAATATTGAGATTGGCGGCGGAAGCACTAACGACGACGTCGCCAACATATTCGACAATGACAACGTTTGGATATGCACCGCGACATTAAACCTTGTTGAAATCTGGTGTCGGTTAATCTCTCACACAAGCGGTCTCGGCGCAATAAAGGAGTTCGGCAACATCGGCAAAAATTACCGTTACGCAAGACCGATAACCACGACCGACAACGGGATCAACGTTTCAATTTCCCAAAACCTAAGCAACGACCCGACAAAATGGGGCGCAGTGTACGACGGCGGAATTGCCACGGGACAATATTATTTGCCGCCTACAACGGCGGGACATTCGTTTTTCCCCATTCTGCAAAATTATTGGGGAAAAAATTTCTCCGTGTGGCTTGACATCACCGACACCCAGGCGTGGGCGACGCTCAACAATACGCGCACCAATATTAATGGGTGCTATGAAATCGGCGACATTATATCCGCTGTATTAACCGCCGTTGGGTGTAACGTCCAATTTGTAAGTAATACAAGCAGCTCGTTGTTTCTCTATGACCCAACCTCCCCCGTGTCGGGGTGGCATACGGGCTGGCGGTTGTTTCTGACACAAAAAAGCAACGTCGCCAATATTAATGCAGAGAGCGCGGCGGCAAAAGTGCCTTGCACCCTGGCAACAATTTTGGACTTCTTGAAAAATGCGTTAAACGTGTATTGGCACGTAGAGGGCGGATTGTTACACGTGGAACATATCTCCTATTATCGGAATGGCGGCAACTATGGCGGCACACCGACGGTCGGGTATGATTTAACAACTATGATTAACCCCAGGAACGGCAAACCCTGGGCATTTGGGCAGAATGAGTACAACTTTGAGAAGTTCAAAATGCCCGAATTTGTCAAATGGTCGTGGATGGACGGCAGCGATTTATTTTTTGACGGCAGCGGTTTTGTTTGCATCTCAAACTATGTGCAAAAGGGCAACACCGAAGAAATCACCGTCGCGAATGTCACCAGCAACATTAATTACATTGTAACGCACCCCGAAAGCGTCAGCCTTGACGGTTTCGCGGCAATGTTTACGGTGCAGGAGTCAACGTTGTTTGGCGGGTTCAAAGTCACGGGGAGCGATGTTTATTGGCAAGCGCAAAACACGGAGTTGGCAATGTGGAATTTACAGCCGTCTTTATTGCTGTATGACACCCCCTGCGCCGACATCCAAGTATCGGGCAGCGAGTACCATTATGCAGCGTATAAAAGGACGAAAAACAACGAAGTAACATTTCCCGCGCCAAATATCAACCCGTTGCATCACATCGTTACCAACGTGGGCGACGGAGAGATAGACAGCGTGGAAAAAATAATATTGTCAAATTCGATAAAAGCAAGGTTGAAATATGGCAACTAACAACAATAACAATTACAGCGTTCTGCCCTTTTATACGGATATAAAAGAGCAGAACCACCGCAAGCCTTATGCCTTTGGCGAGGTTTACGCCCTTTTTGCGCCCGTCAATCAAATATTGCCGTTTCAGATTGACGTGGTGGCGGCACCCACCGCGCCAATTTCGGTGTTTCTCGTTGACTTTGACAGCGGCGCGGAGACTGACATATCCGCGCAATTGGTGGGGCTGTCAACGGTGCAGGTAGGGGACTATCGGCTTGTCGTTTATCCGTCGATAATGCCAATGTCAACGGCATTTGAGCAAGGGAGGTATTATTTGCGCATTGTCTACACACACGCGGGCGGAAGTCAAGAATTTTTTAGCGAGGTTTTCACGTGGGTTGCTACCGTCCAAAATTACCTCAAAATTGAATGGTACGACCTTGAAAACCTATTACTTGACGACGGCGCGGTGTGTTATAAAACACCGTTTTACCGTGTAAAGCATTTTTTGTACCTTGCAACCGAATTGGGCAAGCCCGACTACTTGTTTGAGGAGGAGGGCGAGAGCCGTGACGGGTATTTTTTCCCGACAAAGCAACTGTCTGAAAAGGTGTATCGCTTTACATTCGTTGCACCAGAATATCTTTGCGATGTTATGCGCTTTATAAGGCTGTCCGACATCGTGAACGTTTACGACCCATACGGCAGGGTGTACAAGTGTGACACGTTCCTAATCACCCCCAAATGGTTGACGCAAGGAGACCTCGCGCAAGTTGATTGTGAATTTGAAACAAACACGGTTGCAAAGAAAGTCGGCATCAGTGCAAACGCCGAGGACATCGGCGGAGACTTTAACGTCGATTATAACGAAGATTTTAACAACGGCTAATGTTTCACGTGCAACAAAACAAATGTTTCACGTGAAAAAGTAAATAACTTAAAAAAAACGATTATGGCGAATTATGCAAACTTAATCGCCGCAATCAAAGCGGCGGTGAAACAAAACGGCACTAATGATATTACGGGCCAACTAATGCAGGACGTTTTGGTGTCTATGACAAACACCATCGGACGCTTTGCGGCGTTTGCTGGTACGGCTATGCCATCGACCAACCCCAACAACCCCGACCAGACGGTGTACTATTTAACGTCAATACCTGGCACGTATGTCAACTTCGGCGGCATCGTAGTCCCGCCCGACCGCCTTGTCGCCTTGCACAACATCAGCGGCGCGTGGGAGATGGTTGTTGTGGTGACATTCTCGGACGGCGGCACAATCAGCATTGACCCAGCCCTCGACCCCGACAGCGTGAACCCCGTGGAAAATAGGGTGTTATATGGCGTAATTGATGCACTCACACAGAGGGTGACGGCATTGGAGACGGAAACAACGGAGTTGCAGATAACATCAAAGTGGTTGAGTGCTAACGAAGTCAAGGCGATAACCAACGAGACATACGCTGGAAAGAACATTATCGACTTTATGGCGGTGGCAACGGGTATTACTGGCTATCACTTCACGGCGGCGAAACAGACGGGCAGCGGCATTTACTTGTATGGTGTACAAGATGACGGCAACCAAATGGAATGGACTTCATTACACCCGAGCGGCACGGACACCTTGCAAGACACTTTGGGTGTTAACGAATCTTTTGACGGTGGCTTCATTTCATATTGCGACAGATGATTGCGGAATGTCTTTTGATAAAAAACGAAAATCGTTATCTGTTGGAACATCTAACATATAACGCGGCGGCGGGCATCGACCATTTTTTCATTTATGACAATTTGAGCGACACCCCCGTCGCCGACTTTTTGCGCGAAAACGCCAGAGATTTTCTCAACATCTGCACCGTGACGCGGTATCATTCCAACAATAATCTCCAACTTGATTGCTATGCAGATTATTTGAGGGAACACCGCCACGTCGATTGGACGGTGTTTTGTGACACGGACGAGTGTTTCACGGGAAACATCCGCGACGTGGTGTCGGAGTTTGGCGGCGTTTATAATTGTCTGTCATTTGCGCCGATTTTGCACGGCTGCAACGGCAAAATATTTGACGACGGAGGCGGAATGTTCGACCGTTTCAGCGGCGACACCGTGGATCCCGCGCACCATTGGTATAAGTGTTTGGCGAGGACGGCGGATATTGCCATAATTAAATGTCCTCACTCGTTCGAGATGAGAGGCAAAAAAATGTTGTATTTGTCGCAATATTCGTATCCGCAATGTGTGTTGCACCATTTCCGCTACCGTTCATTTGAGGAGTGGGTTGCAAAAATTAAGCGCGGAACGTGTCTTACAACGACAGTAAGGGACTCTCACGCAATTAAGGATTTTTTTTGCAACAATAAGAGCATCTCCGCAGACAACCCCGACGTTATATCCTTAATGAAGTGGCAGGAGGTAACGTTGCAGACAAAACAACCCACACCGCCGATAATATAAAAGATGCCGCCTACAAAATAGGCGGTTTTTTTGTGGTGTTACACGTGAAACATTATTTTTGGACGTTCTTTTTGGACTTTTTAAACATCTACAAATCAGTGTGTTATAATTCAAACGAAAAATATTTTTACTTTTTAACACTTATTAACTAAAATAATTTGCACTATACAGAATTTTAATGTAATTTTGTATCATCAAAGTTAAACGAAATACTAACATTTAAAACTACACACTATGGCACACATGATTGAAGAAATTAACGGAGTTGCAAGTTTCGCAGAGAATGGCGCGAAAGAGCGCGCATGGCACGAACTCGGAGTTGTATTCGACGGAGAAATGACCGTTGAGACAGCCCTCGCAGCCAGCCATGCAGACTACACGGTCGCCAAAATGCCCGTGTACTATCAGACCAAGAACGGCGGATTTGCCGCCAATCCCGAGTTTTACCACATAATCCGCGAGGATAACGGCGCACCGCTCGGACTTGTCAAGAAGTCTTACGGCGTGGTACAAAACGCCGATGCGTTCCAATTTGTTAACAACCTTTGCGCGGGTGGAGATGCCGCCGAGCCGTTCATCGAGAGCGCGGGTGTTTTGGGACACGGCGAGCGCGTATTCATCACCGCAAAGTTTCCCGAGCGTTTCAAATGCGGTGAAATCCTCGGCGACGATGCAGAGGTTTACGCGGTGATAACAACGAGCCACGACGGTTCGGGCGCGGTAACAGTAATGCTCACCCCCGTAAGGGTTGTATGTAACAACACGTTGCAATACGCCCTCGGCTGCAACTATTCCAAGTTTGCCTTCCGTCACACCGTCAACGTAAAGTTGAGAATGAAAGAAGACCTCGAACACGCGGCAAAGGTTTTGGGCTGTTTTGAGGCTACAAAAAAAGCCATTGCGGAGAAAACCGCACTCCTCAACAACATCAAGGTGGACGAGGCTACGGTCAAGATGGTTTGCGGTCGCGTTGCTTTTGGCGACAAGTACCCCATCTTTAAGGCCAACGGTCCAAGCATCGACGACTTGGGTATGCGCAATATCAACACGTATTACGACCTCCGCAAGAGCGTTGAAGACGGTGTTGGCCAAGATATGTTCAAGACCAAGAACGGCAACTGGCTGTTTAACGGCATCACAACGTATTTCCAGAACACAAAAACCTACGTCACCAAGGGTCTGCACGACGCGGAGAAAAAGTTTGACAACATTCTCGGCGGCGGCACAGCAAGCGCAAAGATAATGCAGGCATACGGCGACATTTTGCTGGCTGCATAATCAGCACAACAGACAGCACGACAGACGGGCGGCGGCATCCCCGCCACCCCTTTGTTTAATCAAAAAAAAACAATCCAAATGAGAGATATTTTAATTGGCACGGTTGCGGTGTTTCTTTGCGGCGCGTCTTTGATAGACGGCAGCAAATGGTGGCTGCTGGGCGTCGCGGTGGGTTTTGGTTTCATAATTCGCGGGATCAAGACGTTGAAAAAGCAAGATTAAAAAAATAGTGCGTTAACAAATTTTAATATAAAATATTTGCATAGTACAATATTTTAATGTAATTTTGTTGCATCAAAGTTAAACGAAATACTAACACACAAAAACACTATCAAAATGACATACACAGAATTTGTTGACCGAACAGGGTATTACCCGACCGACTCTCAGTTTAAAGACATAAACGATGCGTATATGGCGGGAAATGATGACAAGGATATGTTTTGCTATATGTGGAGAGCAGAAGACGGCATATTGAAAGCATCAAAAGAAACAGCAGCAAAAATCTCCACCTTGGAAAGCAAATTGCAAAAGGTGTACGACACCCTCGACGAGTACATCTTCAAGCACAACGACACCCTCGACACCCTGGACGACAAGAGCGACCGTCGGGCGTATTTCTACGAACTTTTCAAGGAAATCAAGGCAATAAAATGGCTAAATGTTTCACGTGCAACAAAACAAGAGTAATAACCACACTAGCAGATCGGAAGAGCGTCGTGGAGGGAAAGAGTGTAGATCTCGGTGG
>ERZ809497.4-NODE-4-length-24437-cov-7.237183_pt1 | contig 24437 bp, 25 predicted proteins | sample MGYA00521237_ERZ809497 | MGnify/ENA primary metagenome ERZ809497 (study PRJEB31581, sample SAMEA3312976) | metagenome | study: EMG produced TPA metagenomics assembly of the PRJEB8939 data set (Metagenomic analyses of Rumen microbiomes reveals... | reverse complement strand
GACCCATTGAACAACAAGTTGCTTTTTTCAGCCTGCAATTTGACCTATACGCCTTTTATATTCATTTTTTACTTTTGAGAAATAAAAATGAACATTGTTTTTTACTTTTGAAAGTAAAAAAGGCAGCCAAAGCCGCCTTTCTTGAAACATTGTTTTGGTAGTTCTTACTTCTTAATCGCCGCAATACCAGGCAGTTCCTTGCCTTCAATGGCTTCGAGCAAAGCACCGCCGCCAGTGGAGACGTAGGAAACTTGGTCGGCGAGACCGAACTTGTTGATGCAAGCCACAGAGTCACCGCCGCCGATGAGCGAGAAAGCGCCATCCTTGGTAGCAGCTGCAATGGCCTCAGCGATGGCCTTGGAACCTACAGCGAAGGTATCGAACTCAAACACACCGCAGGGACCGTTCCAAAGAATAGTCTTCGAGCCTTTGATGACATTGGCAAACAGCTCGCGGGTCTTCGGGCCGATGTCCATGCCTTCCCAACCATCGGGAATGTTCATCGGGTCAACGACTTGGGTGTTGGCATCGTTGCCGAACTTGTCACCGACCACGCAGTCTTCAGCAAGCACCAAGTTGACACCCTTTTCCTTGGCTTTGGCCAAAATATCGAGAGCGAGGTCGAGCTTGTCTTCTTCGCAGATGGAGTTGCCAATCTTACCGCCGAGGGCGCGCTTGAAGGTATAGGTCATGCCACCGCAGAGGATGAGGTTGTCGACCTTGGTGAGAAGATTCTCAATGATTTCAATCTTCGTCGAAACTTTCGAGCCACCCATGATGGCGGTAAAAGGATGTTGGATTTCGTTCATCACCTTGTTGACGGCAGCCACTTCCTTGCCCATCAGGTAACCGAACATCTTATGGTCGGCGTCGAAATAGTCGGCAATCAGAGCGGTCGAAGCATGGGCGCGGTGAGCGGTGCCGAAGGCGTCGTTGATGTAGTACTCACCATAGCCAGCGAGGGTCTTGGTGAACTCTTTCTGTAAGGCCTTAACGGCTTTCTTGGCTTCGTCATAGCCTTCTTCACCTTTCTCGATGCCACGAGGTTTGCCTTCTTCCTCGGCATAGAAACGGAGGTTTTCAAGTACCAGCACTTCACCAGGTTTCATGGCAGCCACTTTATCAGCGGCTTTCATGCAGTCTTCAGCGAATTGCACGGGACGGCCCAGCAGTTCTTCCAAGTGTTTGATAATCGGCTTGATGGAATACTTCGGGTCGGGGTTTTTCTTCGGGCGACCGAGGTGCGACATGAGCACAACCATGCCTTTGTCGTTGAGCACTTTGTTGATGGTCGGCAAAGCGGCACGCATACGGGTGTCGTCAGTGATGTTGAAGTTGTCGTCCAACGGGACGTTGAAGTCAACGCGGATAACCACGCGCTTGTTTGCAAAATTGATTTGATCGATGTTTACCATATTGTTGAAATTTAAGATTTAAGATTGACTACGTCGAATGTTTTGCATTTCAAAATTTAGAATTTGTGTTTTTTAGGAACAACCATATTGATGGCTTTTGGAAGCATTTCAAAGTCGAAGGGCGAATTGTTGAGGTTTTCGCCTTCGGTTTCCACCTTCAAAGAATGTGGAGGAATGGACACAATCCGTATTCTTCTACCACGGAAAGTCTTCACTTCCTTAATCTTATTGACGAAGCTGCCATCGTAGAGGTTTTTCACGTTAGCCGCGAATTTAAAAATAGACACTTTTTTGATGACTGTGATGTCAAACATCCCATCGTTTGGAATGGCGTTAGGCATCGTCATCATGCCTCCTCCGTTGAACCGGCCATTGCCAAGGGAAAGGTTCAAAATGCTGTCGTCAAAGACCAAATTATCATCCACGGTGAGCTGAATATGTGTGATTTTGTAGGTCAAAATGCATTTGACTAAACTAATCAAATAGCGAACCGTTCCGCCTTTGCCTTGTTGCTTCATGGTGTTGGTGGAATGGCATACCATCTCGTCTAATCCAGTTCCGGCGGCGTTGAGAAAATAGCGGATTTTCGTGTCCCCATTGTCATAATAGCTCAACTTACCAATATCGTGCGCAAAAGTGTGTCCCGCCTTGATCATCTTGACGACCTTGTCATATTCCAAAGGAATGTCAAAAGTACGTCGCCAGTCGTTGCCCGTCCCAACAGGCAATGTGGCCATTGTGATTTCATTGGTGGGCACTTGGTCTTGGGTGAAAATGCCGTTAATTACCTCATTATTAGTGCCATCGCCACCCACAGCGATAAATTTTCGATAACCTTTCTCAACAATAGCATTTCGGACGATTTCAATGGCATGACGGGGATATTCGGTCAGCACATCGTCAAACTCAATGCCCTCTTTGATAAGGAGTTCCTTAATCGTAGGCCAGTCTTTTTCGGACTTGCCCACCGAGGCTTTCGGGTTGACAACAACTAACCATTTCGTATTGTTTTCAATCATTATAAGTCAGTTTTTCGGGGTCAAAGATAGGAAATAAAATGACACATTGATTTTTTTTCTATTTTTGCACCTTAATTATAATGGAGTATTCTCGCTATGATTACACTGAAAGATAGAATTACGCTCAACGATGTCGAGAAAGTCTTGTATGCTGGCGAAAACATTCAAGTTGCTTCTGAATGGATGGACCGTGTAGAAGATTGCTATCGTTTCTTGGAGAAATTTGCTGCCGAGAAAGTCATCTATGGCATCAATACGGGTTTCGGCCCGATGGCACAATGGCGCGTTGACGACAAATATCTCACTGATTTACAATATAATATTATCCGCAGCCATTCCACGGGTGCCGGTGAGCCTTTGGACGACATCTACGTGAAGTCAGCCATGATTGCCCGCTTGGGTACGGTGCTGCAATGCCGTTCGGGCGTACATACCGATGTGGCCCATCTGTTGGTGGCGTTTATCAATAACGAGATTTATCCCTTTATTCCCATGCACGGTAGCGTAGGTGCCAGCGGCGATTTGGTGCAGTTGGCCCATATCGCTCTGTGTTTGATTGGCGAAGGTGAAGTGCACTACAAAGGTGAATGGCGCAATGCCGGCGAGGTGATGAAACAGTTGGGCTTGACACCGCTGAAGATGCACATCCGCGAGGGACTTTCCATCACCAATGGCACCTCCGTGATGACAGGTATCAGCGTCATCAACCAGTTCCATGCCGAGACTTTGCTCGATTGGGCAACTTTGGCTGCTGTGTGGATGAATGAAATCGCTTCTTCGTTTGACGATTACATGTCGGAAGGCGAAAACAACTGCCGTCACCATGAAGGTCAGCAAGAGATTGCGCGTCGTTTGCGCGAACTCTCAGAAGGTTCACAGTGTATGAAAAAACGTGCCCACGAACTATACGACTACGGCCACTCTGACGTAAAGGTGTTTGAACACAAGGTGCAGGCGTACTATTCGCTGCGCTGCACACCGCAAATCCTCGGTCCCATCTACGACACGCTGCAATACACACGCCAAATCCTTGAGGATGAGCTCAATTCGGCTTGCGACAACCCCATTGTCGACCCAGAAACGGAGTATGTCTATCATGGTGGCAACTTCCATGGCGACTATATCTCGTTGGAGGAAGACAAGGTGAAAATCGCCCTCGTGCGCCTCTGCATGACAGCCGAGCGACAGCTCAATTACCTCTTTCACGACCGCATCAACGGCATCTTGCCGCCCTTCCTCAACCTCGGCACACTGGGACTGAACTATGGCATGCAAGCCTGTCAGTTCACGGCCACGTCAACGACCGCCGAATGTCAAACACTGGCTATGCCCAACTATGTGCACAGTATCCCGAACAATAACGACAACCAAGATATCGTCAGTATGGGCACCAACTCAGCTTTGCTCTGCAAACAAGTGGTGGAAAACTGCTTCCAAGTGATGGCCATTCAATACATCGCCTTGGCGCAGGCCACCGACTGCCTGAAGATTGCCGATAAGTTGTGTCCTACCTCACGCAAGATTTACGACAAAGTTCGCGAAATCATCCCGCTGTTTGTGGAGGACACGCCATTCTACAAGGAAATCGCGGCTGTTGAGAACTATCTGAAAACCAATCCATTGAAATTGAAGTAATGAAATACGCACTCATCACGGGCGCCTCACGCGGTTTAGGTAAAGCCATCGCCATGCGTCTCGCCAAAGACGGTTTTGCCGTCATCATCAATTACCAATCCAACAAAGAAGCAGCAGAAGATACCTTGAAGCAAATTCAAGAGGCTGGTGGCACAGGCGAATTGTTGCCTTTCAACGTTGCAGAACCGCAAGCCATCGAAAACGCTTTGACATCTTGGTCGGAGGCACACCCCGACGATTACATCTCCGTATTGGTCAACAATGCGGGTATCCGTCAGGACAACCTGATGATTTTCATGCAGGAAGAGCAATGGAACAAAGTGCTTGACACCACCTTGAATGGTTTCTTCTATATCACACGTCGCCTGCTGAAGGACATGATGACCCACCGCAATGGCCGCATCATCAATATGGCTTCGCTGTCGGGACTGAAAGGCCTGCCAGGACAAACCAACTACTCTGCGGCTAAAGCAGCTCTTATCGGTGCCACTAAGGCCTTGGCACAAGAAGTGGCCGCCCGCAAGGTGACCGTCAATGCCATCGCGCCGGGCTTCATCGCCACCGACATGACCAAGGAACTCAACGAGGCTGAGTTGAAAAAGCTTATTCCGTTGGGTCGTTTCGGCAAACCTGAAGAAGTGGCTGCATTGACTAGTTTTCTTGCTTCCGATGAGTCGGCATATATCACAGGACAAGTCATTTCAATCAATGGAGGGCTTTACACATGAGAAGAGTCGTCATCACGGGCATGGGCATTTGGTCCTGCCTCGGAAAGAATAAGGAAGAAGTTGCAATCTCGTTGCGTGAAGGCCGTTCCGGCATCGGCATTCAACCTGAGCGTACTGAATATGGCTATCGTTCCCCTCTGACGGGTATGGTTGAAAAACCACAGCTCAAGGGTCTCCTCGACCGCAAGCTCCGCATGTATCTCGCCGAAGAAGGCGAATATGCCTATATGGCCACTTTGGAAGCCTTCAAACAAGCGGGTATTGATGATACTTATCTGCTTGAAAACGAAGTAGGTGTGCTGTTCGGAAACGACTCCTCAGCCAAGGCAGTCATCGATTCGCACGAGACCATTTTGGAGAAGAAAGACACCACCCTCGTCGGCTCGGCAGCTATCTTCCAGTCGATGAACTCCACCGTGACGATGAACCTCTCCACCATTTTCCATCTGAAAGGCATCAACATGACCATCAGTGCGGCTTGCGCCAGTGGCTCCCATTCCATCGGTTTGGGTGCGCTGCTCATTCGTAATGGCTTGCAAGACATGGTGCTTTGTGGTGGTGCACAAGAGACCAATTACCTCTCCATGGGCAGTTTCGACGGCATCAGTGCCTTCTCGACGCGTGTCGACGACCCCACCAAGGCATCTCGTCCCTTTGATAAAGACCGTGACGGTCTGGTGCCCAGTGGCGGGGCGGCAGCTTTGGTGCTTGAGGACTATGACCATGCTGTGGCTCGTGGTGCCACCATTTTGGCTGAAGTCTGCGGTTATGGCTTCTCGTCCAACGGTGAGAGCCACATCTCCCAACCCAGCGAGGATGGTTGTTTCCGTGCCATGACCCGCGCCATGAATGAAGCAGGTGTAAAAGCTGAAGATGTTGACTATGTCAATGCACACGCCACTTCAACGCCACAAGGTGATATGTTTGAGGCTTTGGCATTAAAACGACTTTTTGGCCCAACACAAACGCCTATTTCGTCGACCAAGTCAATGACAGGTCATGAGTGCTGGATGGCGGGTGCGAGCGAAATCGTTTACAGCATCCTCATGATGCAAGGTGGTTTCATCGCGCCGAATATCAACTTTGAGTACCCTGACGAGTATTCAGAAGGGCTCAACATCGTCAACATGGCGACCAATAAAGAACTGAAAACCATTCTTTCCAATTCCTTTGGTTTTGGTGGGACCAACTCCGCTCTAGTGATAAAGAAATATTAAGTTAAACCATAAAAAACGCACAGTATGAAACGTTTAGTTTTGATGGCATTCATGACCATAATTGCCACGGTTGCATTTGCAGCCAACCCCATTAAAGTTGTTAGTGGAGACAAGAAGTTCTTCAAGTCAGCAGAAGGAAACATCTATCTTGAAGTGGTATATGAAGGTGCTTCTTTTGATGACAAGATGCCTTTGACCGAAAAATACGACGATATGGAAGCCAAGACAACCATTTCGTACGATGGCTTCATCGAGGAGTTCAAAGATAACAACAAAAAAATGAATTTCGTTACGACAGAAGCTGAGGCTACTTACAAGATAACCATCCAAGTGACAAAGATAGATGAGTTTATCAATGTGATGGGTTGGATTCCTGGTCCTTGCATACGTGTTTGGGGAACCTTGACCGTTACCGATGTCAAGACCGGAGAGTCTTTATTAGTCGTTGATATTGATGAAATCGACGGCGGTTCTGCACCTACGACCGATCGAGCTTTCAATGACGCATTTGGAAAACTTGGAGAAAAAATTGCCAAACTGAAATAATCAAATCACATCGTAAAAATCATGCATCTTACTCCGATATTAAAAGAAGCCTATAGCAAAGAACATCTGACCGCCCGCGAAGCGCAAGCCAAAGCGGAATGGATTGCTTGGGGTCCCATTGTGTTCCAAGTGAGCCGCCTGATGAAAAAGTTCGGCATTTTCGAGATGCTGCGCAACAACGACAACGGCATGACCGAAGCTGAGATTGCCAAGGAAGCCAACATCAGTGGCTATGCCGCCAAGGTGATGCTCGAAGCAAGCTTGTGTATCGGCACGGTGCTGATTGACCCCGAAACCGACCGTTACACCCTAAGCAAGACGGGCTGGTTCTTCATCACCGACCAAGCCACCGATGTGAATACCGAGTTCAACCACGATGTGAACTACGAAGGTTGGTTCCGTTTAGAGGAATGTCTGAAAGAAGGCCGTCCTGTTGGACTGGAGCATTTTGGTCCGTGGCCCACGGTGTACGAAGGCCTCTCGCAGCTGCCGCCACAAGTGCAAAAAAGCTGGTTCGGTTTCGACCATTTCTATAGCGACAGCTCGTTCCAACAAGCGCTCGAAATCGTGTTTGCCAACAAGCCCAAGACCTTGCTCGATGTAGGTGGCAACACAGGCCGCTGGGCTTTGCAGTGCGTCGTTTACGATAAGGATGTACAAGTAACTATCGTTGACCTGCCGCAACAGTTGGAGATGATGCGCCGCAACACTGCTGGCAAGCCAGGCGCCGACCGCATCGATGGTTACGGCATGAACCTCTTGGATGCCTCACAGCCTTTCCCAACAAACAAACATTATGACGTCATCTGGATGAGCCAATTCTTGGATTGCTTCGGGGAGGACGAAATTGTCAGCATTGTGAGTCGCGCCGCCAAGATTATGGACAAAGATAGCCGCTTGTATATCATGGAAACCCTGTGGGACCGTCAGCGTTTTGAGCCGGCTGCGTTCTGCCTCACCATGACGAGCCTGTATTTCACCGCCATTGCCAACGGCAACAGCAAGATGTACCACAGCGACGACATGACCCGTTTGGTCGAAAAGGCGGGATTGCAGGTGGAAACTATCCACGACGACCTCGGCCTTGGTCACAGCATTATGGTGTGCAAAAAACTATAATCTTGAAATCTTTGAATTTGAAATTTTGAAATACAAATTATTATGAACAGACAAGAAATAGAAGCAAAAGTCAAGGAATTCCTCATCGACGACCTTGAGATTGACGAAGAAAAAATCCAGCCGGAAGCCCGCTTGAAAGAAGACATCGGCATCGACAGCCTCGATTTCGTTGATATCGTGGTCATTGTCGAGAAAAAGTTCGGCTTCAAGATCAAGACAGAAGACATGGCTAAAGTGAAGACCTTCAGCCAGTTCTGCGACTACATCGAAACGAAGATTGCCTGATTTTGCATGGCCGACACTCTTCAACATAACGAATGGTCGGGCAAGACCGACGGACAGCCTTGGATGCAACGTTCGCTCATCGCCATGTTCCGTGTGCTGCCCTTGTGGCTGCTCTACGGCGTGATGGCCTTGGTGGTGCCTTTTTATATGATTTTCAATAAGAAAGGTTATCGGGCCATGTATGATTTCTTCCATGACAGGTTGGGTTATGATGAGTGGCAGTCGTTTTGGTCGGTGTATGCCAACCATTTCAAGTTTGGTCAAACCATCTTGGACCGTTTTGGGGTGTATGCAGGCAAAAAGTACCAGTTTTTCACCGAAGGTCAAGAACTGATGGATGAGTTAGAGAAGCATCCGGAAGGCTTCGTTTTGTTGAGCAGTCATGTGGGCAACTACGAGATTGCAGGCTATTCGTTGAAGCCTAAAAGAAAGAAATTCAACGCTTTGGTATTTGCTGGCGAAACCGCTACGGTGATGGAAAACCGCAAACGCGTGCTCTCGCAAAACAACATGAGCGTCATTCTCGTGCAGGAAGACCTCTCCCATCTCTTTGCGCTTAACGCCGCTTTGGACAACGGCGAAATTGTGAGTATGGCCGCAGACCGTATCTTCGGTTCGCAGAAAAGCGTTGAATGTCATTTCTTTGACGCAAAGGCAAACTTCCCATTGGGGGCTTTTGCCATGGCTGTGCAGAAAAACGTTCCTGTGTTGGCGGTCTTCGTGATGAAGGAAGGCATGAAACGGTATTATGCTTATGTTGAAGAGGTTATGTGCGACAGACACGCCAGTAAACGTGAGCAAATGGCACAGTTGGCCCAAAGTTTTGCCAAACGTTTGGAAACAGTCGTTCGTCTTTATCCCACACAATGGTTCAACTATTATGATTTTTGGAAGCAATGAGGGCATTTGAGGACATAAGCATGAGGGAACTGATTCCGCAGCGACCGCCGTTTGTGATGATTGACAAACTGCTCTCGTTCGACATGGTGTTTACAGTGACGCAGTTGGAAGTCCGTGCCGACAATGTATTCTGCAAAGACGGCCATCTTTCGGCGGAGGGCTTAATGGAAAATATCGCCCAGACTTGTGCCGCCCGTATGGGTTACATCAACCTGACCAAAAATGAAGCGGTGAAAATCGGTGTCATCGGTGCGGTCAACAACTTTGAGGTTTTCCGTACGCCAAAAATCGGAGAGGTCATCATCACGACGATAGAGATGTTGGAAGAAATGTTTCAAGTCACGATGGTGAAAGCCATTGTCAAGTGCGGTGAGGAGACGATAGCACAAGCCAATATGAAAATAGCATTGATAGATAAGGATTCGCAAGATTGAACGCCATGGGAAAGGACAAGATATTATCGGTCACAAAGCCTTTTGAGGTCCGCTTCAGCGAGGTGGACTCGATGGGTGTGGTGTGGCACGGCCATTATGCGATGTATTTCGAGGATGCCCGCGAGGCCTTTGGCGCAAAGTACGGCTTGGAGTATTTGATGATGTACGGCAAGGGCTTTTTTGAGCCTATCGTAGAGCTGACTTTCAAATACAAGCGTGTCATGATTTACGGGATGAAGCCTGAAATCACCATCACCTATCGCCCATGTGAAGCCGCAAAGATTATTTTCGACTATGAGATTCGCGACACCGAAACGGGCGAAGTTATCGTCACGGGCCATTCTGTGCAGGTGTTTATGGATGCAAAGAGTCATCAACTTGTGTTGACAAGTCCCGATTTTTATGAGGAATGGAAGCAAAAATGGGAGGTAAACGTATGATTGTCAAGGTGTCGGACAATATCATTTCGCCCTTGGGCATGAGTACGGCCGAGAACTATGCGGCGGTGAAAGCAGGTCGCTCTGAGTTGAAACGTCGTGATGGCCTGTGGAACCTGCCCGAGCCTTTCACAGCCTCGCTGATGAACCGCGAAGTGGTAAATGAGATGGCCGCGCAAAAGAGCATCGACGACCGTTATACCTTCTTCGAGAAGATGATTATCCTATCGGCGGCCAAGGCTTTGGAACAAACTGACATTGACCCAAGTTCAGACAAGGTGCTGTTTGTCCTTTCCACCACCAAGGGCAATGTTTTCCTGTTGGACAAACGTGAGGTAGGTTTCCCACAAGAGCGTGTGCTTTTGGGCGTTGCCGCGAGGCAGATGACCGACTATTTCCATAATCCCAATGCGCCGATTGTGGTGTCAAACGCTTGTATTTCAGGCGTGTGCGCCCAGATACAAGCCATGCGGGAATTAGAGGGCTTTGCCGACAACGGGGCATGCCCCGTTGACCCTAACGGGAAAAGGCAAAGCCATAAATTCGACTATGTCGTTGTGGTCGGTTGCGATGTGCAGTCAGCTTTCATCGTGTCAGGCTTCCAGTCGTTCAAGGCCTTATCGGTGGACCCGTGCAAGCCCTTTGATGCCAACCGTACTGGCCTCAACCTTGGTGATGCTGCCGCGACCATTATCTATACTCGAAAAGACAACGTAACAAAAAACGATTGGGTGGCTTGTCGTGGTGCCATCCGCAACGATGCCAACCACATCAGTGGGCCGTCGCGCACAGGTGAAGGCAGCTACAGGGCTTTGAAAGCGGTCCTCGGTGATATGAACCCCGAAAAATTGGCTTTCATCAATACCCACGGAACAGCAACATTATACAACGATGAAATGGAATCGGTGGCCATTGAAAGGGCTGGACTGGCACAAGTGCCTGTCAATGGACTGAAAGGCTATTACGGTCACACGATGGGCGCGGCGGGTATCTTAGAGACCGTCCTTTCCATGCAAGCCATCGACGACAACAACATATTGGCTACTAAAGGTTTTGAGACACTGGGTGTTACCCATCCTTTAGTGCTTTCAAACGAGAATAAACCCACCGACGAGCGAGCTTTCATCAAGTTATTGTCGGGCTTTGGCGGTTGCAACGCAGCCTTGCTGATGGCGAAAGGAGGTATGTCATGATGAAGCATGAGGTTTATATCACGCCTAACGAGGTGAAAGTAGATGGCAAGGTATTGGCACACAATGAGAAAGGTGCTGCTTTGTTGACAGAACTTTATCGTGCCCATGTGGGTGATTATCCGAAGTTCTTCAAGATGGACACGCTGAGCAAGTTGGGTTTTGTGGCTTCAGAATTGCTGTTGCAGGCCGAAGGTGCGCCGCGATTTGAGCCGCGCGAAGATCGTGCTGTCATTTTCTTTAATCGCAGTGCTTCCTTGCAGGCCGACACAGCCTATCAAGCCACCATACAAGACCCCGATAACTTCTTCCCCAGTCCGGCGGCTTTCGTTTATACCTTGCCCAACATCGTGACGGGGGAAATCGCCATCCGAAACAAGTATTTTGGCGAGACGTCTTTCATTGTTTTGGAGGACTGTGACGAAAATATCATGGCACGGGAAGTGCAAAACGCCTTCCAAGACCCGTTGACAAAAAGCATCCTCGGCGGCTGGCTCGACTGCACCGACGAAAACCACTTCGAAGCAAAACTATTCCTAATCTATAAAACTTAAATTTGAAATCTGAAATCATAAATACACAATCATGGACGAACTGATTTACACCCTGAAACAACAAATCATCGAGGCATTGAACCTCGAAGATATGAAACCTGAGGACATCGATGAGAACGCCTCCTTGTTTGGCGAAGGTCTCGGCCTCGACTCCATCGACGCGCTCGAACTCATTGTGCTGATGGAGAAAAACTACGGCATCAGGCTGAAGGATCCGTCGCAAGGCAAGGAAATCTTCAAGTCGGTGGCAGTGATGGCCGATTTCATCTCGAAGAACCGCACAAAATAAGCGATGAAGCCAATTCTGGTCACGGGAACGGGAGTCGTTTCGGCGATAGGCTTGGGCAAGGCGGAGACCTTGGAGGCTTTGCTGAACGGTCGCTCGGGCGTGGGTCCGCTGCAATACCTCAAGACGGAACATAAGGAGTTTCCTGTCGGTGAGGTGAAGCTGACCGATGCCGAGATGCGGGTGCGTCTTGGCATACCTGAAACTGCTATCACCACACGCACGGCACTGATGGGGATGTTGGCCTTGGAAGAGGCTTTGCAAGACGCAGGCTTGACAAAGGAAATGCTTCCCAATGTGGGCTTCATTTCGGGCACCACCGTGGGCGGCATGGACATGAGCGAGCAATTCTACCTCGATTATATCAACAGCGAGGCACACAAAGAATATATCGCTGCCCACGATTGTGGCAATTGCACCGAAATGACCGCACAGCACTTTGGAAAGTTCGCTTTCGTGACCACTTTGTCAACAGCTTGTTCCTCGGCAGCCAATGCCATCATCTTGGGTGCCAATATGATACGCTGCGGAGAAGCCGACATCGTTGTGGTGGGTGGCAGTGAATGTATCACCAAGTTCCACCTCAACGGCTTCAACTCGCTGATGATTCTTGACACCACGCCTTGTCGTCCCTTTGATGCCACCCGTAACGGCCTCAACTTGGGCGAAGGAGCGGCCTATCTCGTGTTGGAAACAGAAGAAAGCGCTCAACGACGTGGCGTGAAAGCACAAGCCCTGCTTTCGGGCTATGGAAATGCCTGTGACGCCTTCCACCAGACGGCCTCGTCGCCCGATGGTGAAGGTGCCTACCGTGCCATGAAAGAGGCTTTGGAACTGGCAGAGATACAGCCTTCTGACATCGACTACATCAACGCACATGGTACAGGCACGCCCAACAACGACGTCAGCGAAAGCCAGGCCATGAAACGACTCTTTGGCGAAAAGGTGCCACCCGTGTCGTCGACAAAACCTTTTACGGGACACACGACGAGCGCTTCGGGTTCCATAGAAGCTGTGTTCTGCATCTTGGCTTTGCAGCATGGTTTCCTGCCTGTCAACTTGAACTGGTCGCAAGCCATGGAAAACGGCATAGTACCTGTTTCACAGTCGACGAAGAAAACACTGAAACATGTTTTATGCAATGCCTTCGGCTTTGGCGGGAATGATTCGTCGTTGTTGATTTCTGGGACTGCGGGACTGCGGGACTGCGAGACTGCAAGACAAGCCAATCCCCGAAGTCCCGAAGTCTCGAAGTCTCGAAGTCCAATTTACATCCTCTCCGCCAAGCAAATCTCCCTCCAACAGTCGCTAAACGAAGACTGGATGCAAGAACCCATCCTGTATGATGCTCCCTTTGCCCGTTCTGTCGACCCGAGTTTCAAGGATTATATCTCCCCCATTGAGGCGCGCCGCATGGGCAAAATCCTGAAACGTGCTGTGGCCACTTCCAAAGAAGCCTTGAAAGCCTCTGGTTTAGACACCGTCGATGCCATCATCACAGGGACGGGTTACGGTTGCATTGAGAATACCGAGTTCTTCCTTGACGCGCTGTCAAAAGAAGGCGAGCAGCTGCTGAAACCGACCTATTTCATGCAGTCGACGCACAACACCATCAGCTCGTTGGTGGCCATCCAGACCAAGAACCACGGCTATAATGTCACCTACGCCCACAAAGGTATTTCATTCGACAGCGCCTTGCAGGATGCTTGGCTGCAGTTCCGCCTCGGCAAGATAGACACAGCTTTGGTGGGCGGTCACGACGAAATGACAGAGACCTTCTACCACATCCTGAAGAAAGGCGGCGTGATGGGCAAGGACGAGGAACGTTGCGGCGAGGCCGCCGTATCTATCGTACTGTCTACTTCCAGTCATTGCGAGGAGGCACAAAGCCTGCCACGAGCAGAGCGTGGTGGAAGCAATCCAGAGATACAACCTTTATGTAAACTCACAGGCTTCCAGATGCTCCATCAGCCTACAATGAACACCTTGATGGATGCAGTTGCGGCAATGCTCCAATCCGCAGGAAAAAGCCTTGCAGACGTGGATTACATCCTCACAGGCATGAGTGGCCACCACGACCAAGATGAGGCTTATTTGCAAGAAACCAAGACCCTCTTCGGCGACAAGCCTTTGCTGCAATACAAGCACTTGTTTGGCGAGAGTTTCACTTCGTCCGGCATTGGGTTATATGTAACAGCGCAGTGCTTAAAGAAAGGCCATGTACCGGCTTCATTGTTCGCGAAACCAGATGAAGCTACCGACAAGCAGCCTAAATGTGTCCTGCTTTACAACCGTTCTGACGGCAAGAATGTTTCATTAACCTTATTGGAGGCATAGTTATGTGGAAGATATTCGGTTTGGTGGCGTTGCAGACGCTTTTCCTTTCGGGAGGTCAGGTGTTGCTCAAGTTGGCGATGCAGCAGTTGGGCAAATTTGAATGGTCATGGGTCTATTTCAAGAGTGTGCTCACCGATTGGTGGCTCTTGGCCTGTGGCGTCAGTTTCGGCGTTGCCACGGTGCTTTGGCTCTACATCCTCAAAAAGTTCCCTTTCAGCCAAGCCTATCCCTTGACCAGCCTCTCGTTTGTCTTCGGTATGCTTGCCGCCTGGCTCGTCTTTGGCGAGAGCATCCCTTTTTCGCGCTGGATTGGCCTGGTTCTTGTAGTATTGGGGTGTTTCCTAATCATGAAATGAGATGAAAAAATTGTGGTTATCCATTCTGTTTGTCGCCATGAGCTTGTTCGCTGTGGCGCAAACCCAACTATCTGAATCACAGAGCCAAGAAATCATGGCTTCGTTGACCGAGGCCGCTTCTTCCATGCAAACGATGCAATGCCGTTTCGTGCAAAGCAAGACCACGGCCATGTTGGCCGAACCGTCGGTGTCGGAAGGCAAAATGTATTTCTCTTCGCCCGACCGTCTGCGCTGGGAATATCTCATCCCCTACCCTTTCGCCTTGGTGGTGAATGGTGAGCGCATCGTTAAAGTGACGGACGGCAAAGCAGAAGTTTTGGAAGGCAATGCGGGGCGGATGTACCAAGGCATTGTAAGCATGATTATGGGCAGTGCCTCAGGCAAAAAGCTGTTCGACACCTCGGCGTTCGATGTGGTGCTCTACGATGACGGCGCATTTTGGAAGGCCGAAATGACCCCCAAACGCCGCGACATGAAGCGGATGTTCAGCCAGTTGGTGTTTCGTTTCGACAAGAAAAGCCAAGTCATTGACCATGTGGAGTTTATAGAACCAAAGGGCGACAAGACCGAGATTCGGTTTGAGGAGATTCGGTTGAATGAGGAAATAGGGGAAGAATTTTATCATTAGGATACATGCAGCTAATTATCAAGTCAAGAATAAACGATGAAACGGATATTAGAATATAAAGACATTCAACACACAATAGACAAGTTGCTACAAGACAAGGAGTCAGGTGAAGTTGAATTCAAATCAGCGGCTGGTGGGTTTCCGGGTACATTTTGGAGTACCTATTCTTCGTTTGCCAATACAAATGGTGGTGCCATAATACTTGGAGTAAAAGAAAAAGATGAGAGATTCTACCTTGATGGACTGACAGAAGAACAAACAGGAAAGTATAGGCGTGACTTCTTCAACAATATGCATAACAAGAAAAACATTAACATTGCATTGTTGAAAGAAGAAGATGTACAAATTGTCAAAATTGGAAATAGATATTTTATGTTTTTCTATATTCCACGAGTAGACAGAAGTCATCGTCCTGTCTATTGTGGCCCAGATCCGTATACTGGCACATATCGCAGGGATATTGATGGAGACTATCTCTGTTCACGGGAAGAAGTAAACAGTATGTTCGCCGATGCTAACCTGGCAAGTCCCGTAGATGGCCGTATTTTGAAGAATTTCAGTAAAGAAGATTTGGATGAGGACTCTATAAAGCAGTATCGTAGACGGTTTGAGCAATGGAACCCGGATCATGTATGGAATGCATTGTCAGAGGATAAGTTTCTCGAGAAGCTAAATGTTTTTCGAAAAGACAGACAAACAGGTGAATACGGACTGACATACGCTGGGCTGTTAATGTTTGGATCCTATAGTGCTATCATGGATGCTAATCCAAATTTTTTCCCTGACTATCAGGAAATATCCGACAATAACGATCGTTGGGTAAATCGTATCTGTCCTGATGGCAACTGGGCATCCAATCTCTTTCAGTTTTATAGTAGGGTACTGCCCATACTTCAAAACTTTTTGCCCAAACCTTTTAGATTGGAAGACAATCAAAGAAAGACGGAAACACCAGCCCATGTGGCTGTCCGTGAGGCGCTTGCCAATGCCTTGGTACACGCCGATTATACCGAAAACGCATCTTTGAATATATACAAATATCCCAATAAGATGGTTTTCTCCAATCCAGGGACAATGTTGATCTCGTTAAAACAATATTACCACGGTGGCGAAAGTGTTTGCAGGAACAAGTATCTACAGACTATGTTTACATTTCTTGGTTCCGCTGAAAAAGCTGGAAGTGGCGCGGACAAGATTATCAAGGGATGGGAAGAACAAAATTGGAAAAAGCCTTATATTGTTGAGAAAAGCCGTCCAAACAAGGTAGTGTTGACTATGACGATGGAATCTCTTGTTGATGATTCAATCATAGAAGCGTTGGAAGAAATATTTGGAGAAAAAGTAAAGGAATTACCTCATAATCAACTAATCACCTTGGCATTGGCCTATTCCGAGGAGGAGGTTTCCAATGAAAGGTTGCGGTATGCGTTGGATATTCACCGTGCAGATATTAGTGATATGCTCAGCAAAATGTGTGAGGATAAATTGTTGATGTCAACTGGCTATGGGAGAGGTACTAAATATCATATTTACAATGCTAATGTTGCTCTTACCGACTCCAATGTTGCTCTTACCGACTCCAATGTTGCTCTTACTGACTCCAATGTTGCTCTTACTGACCCTAATGTTGCTCTTACTGACCCTAATGTTGCTCTTACCGACCCTAATGTTGCTCTTACCGATTCTAATGTTGCTCTTACCGATTCTAATGTTGCTCTAAAAAGAAAGAGATATTCGAAATCGGAAATGGAAAGCATGGTTTTGTCGGTATGTCAGGATTGGAAAACGGCTGAAGAAATAGCATCTTCCGTAGGGCGAAACGTTGTGTACATTAAAAACACAGTTCTACCAAGTCTTACTAATGTTATTGAGAAAATGTACGACATACCTCATCATCCCAAACAAAAGTACAGGGCAAAACAAATCTTCAATTAAGTAAGGTTCAAAAATCAAACGATAGTAGTCGGAATCGCACTTATTTTTCGAGATTCCGACTATTATCGTTGAAAATGAGTGGGGCGAGGTTTTAAGGACTTCCGCGAGAATATGGACTTGGAGAAGGCCTACATGCAGGGGCGGTTTGATGCTATGTCTTATAATGATTGAGGCGATGGAGAGGGGGGTAAATATTCTTTGTAACCCAGTGAGGGATTAAAGAAATGTTTATTTTTGCATCAAATTAAGGAAAGAAACCATGTTGTTACCCCAAAATAAAGAGTTGTCAGTACCAAGATTATCTAGAGTTTTTGATAAAACGGTTGCAACATACAAATTCTATTGGTTTGTAGCATTGCTTGATATTGTGGTAAAAGAGCGAAAAACGAGAATGTCGGTTTGGGAAATCATTACTGGAATGGTGGCGGAATCATGGTATCCAATTCACTATTTCAAACTTTCATTCGGTAAAGCCGATTCGCTTTATGTCCAGTCGTTGGCTTTGCAGCAGGAATTGAACATTACGATAGATGCTGATAAAACAAGAATCAAACGGATACTACTTGATAACATAGACAATAGTCGTGTAAAAAGCCTGTTACGAGTTTTCACGCTAAATGTGCCGTATCGCTTTTTGTCGCCTTGGATAACATATACAACAGATAACGATGTGGTGTCTCGTTCCCAACGGTTTGAAAACAATTGTTTATATGCTCTAAAAGGTGAAACAATTGAACTTAATCCAATATGGAGCGACTATTTGATGGAACATTATGGTATTTTACGTGATTTCGCATTTTGGAATCTGGCCATTTTCCTTCAGAAACGCAATCCAAATGTCCCTGACGTTCCGTCAAAATTAATAAAACCAATTTTACGCGATTCACTAACACGACAGCATAAATTTTGGGACTTATATATCGAAACCGTTGGTTCAATTCGATGCATATATACCGACAAGCCATTGGTTGCTAAAGGCTATGATTTAGACCACTTTATTCCATGGAGTTTTGTATCGCACAACCTGTTATGGAATCTATTGCCAGCCGATTCAAGTATCAATTCGTCAAAAAGCAACAACCTCCCATCATTGGATAAGTATTTGAAACCATATGTGAATTTACATCACGAAGCGTTAAAAACCCTTTATCCGAGAAAGCCTAATGACAAAATTTTTGAGGATTATCTGACTGTTTATGATTCGGTACCCGAACTAATTCGACTGACAGATAAAGACTTCTGTAATGTGTTTCAGAGAACATTTTCACCAATGGTGCAGATTGCTGAAAACATGGGATTTAAAACTTGGGAGCAATGAAGGAAATCAAAAACAATCCTCATTTGACGGTCAAAGAACGCACATCGGTTTCATTTCCGACACGCTGGCTCAAACAAAACAACCTTCTGAAAGGTGAGATTTTGGATTTCGGTTGTGGATTTGGCTTTGATACAGATGAACTTCAAAAAGAAGGATTTGATATTATGGGGTATGACAACTACTATCGCCCCGAATATCCGACAAAGCGTTTTGATACCATTATTTGCAATTATGTTCTGAATGTGCTTGAATCCAAAGAGCAGGCAGAGGTGCTGATGGAAGTGTCGGAACTGCTTAAGCCGACAGGAACGGCCTATTTCACGGTTCGCCGTGACTTGAAAAGCGAGGGATTCCGTATCCATTATGTACACAAACAACCGACCTACCAATGTAATGTTGTGTTGCCATATAAAAGTGTGTTTCTCAACGAGAATTGTGAGATATACGAGTACAAGCATTTTAATAAAACCAATTACAAAGAAAAGTATGAGTTATCCAGTGGCTGTCCGTTTTGCAAATTGAATTCAAAAGTCGAATTGGTTTGTGAAACAGATACTGTCGTAGCATTTTTTGATGGATACCCTGTGAGCAGAGGGCATACGCTGATTATACCCAAGCACCATGTGGCCAACTACTTTGATTTGTCTGATGAAGAACAGCAAGATTTGTGGCAAATGGTCAACCATTGCAAAACCATTCTGGAAAAACGATTTCACCCTGACGGTTTCAATGTTGGAATCAATGTGAACGAAGCTGCAGGGCAAAGCGTGTTTCATGTTCATATACACTTGATTCCTCGTTACAAAGGCGATGTTGAGAATCCGAAAGGTGGGGTGAGAGGAGTGATACCTTGGAAAAAAAGCTATTAGAGAATATTGTAATAACTAAAATATGTATTTTTGCAGTATCATAAAAAAGGTCAAAAACTATGAGTAATATACAAGGTATTAGTATTGCAAATTCATTGCTTGATGTAATGGAAGACGGAAGGGAGTTTGAAAGTTTAATTAAATATCAATACAACAACCTTAATATTCTAGGTGAGATCAGGCGTAGTATTTCAGAAATTCAAAAGGCAAGGGGGAAAAGTTGCATTTGTTATATTGCTAATGTTCTTCATAGTAATATCAATAATTCTATTGATGGTACAGATGATCTTCCTTTTAATGAAATGGTTAATTCTGTTCCTAATTCAATAAAAGAGATAGATGTTGTATTGGTGACGCCAGGCGGATTAGCAAATCAGGTTAATAATTTTGTCAATGCATTAAGACCTAGATTTGATAAAGTCAATTTTATTGTTTTAAATATGGCAATGAGTGCGGGAACTATTTTTATCATGTCTGGTGATGAAATCATAATGTCACAACAATCAAAATTTGGTCCTATAGACCCTCAAATTCCAAATAGAGAGGGAAGATTTGTCCCTGCTCAATCAATTCTCGTTGCTCTTGAGGATATTAAAAAGCGTGGTGAAGAAAAAATTAAATCAAATCAACAGCCTGATTGGACAGACATTCAATTATTAAGAAATATAGATCCACGTGATATAGGTCTTGCTCAAAGTGCAAGTAGGTATTCTATAGATATTGTAAAAGACTTCCTTGTCAAATATAAGTTTAAATCGTGGTTGACGCATTCTTCAACTCAAGTCCCAGTATCGGACATCGAAAAGAATGAAAGAGCCAATGAAATAGCGAATCTATTATGTAATCATTCTGAGTGGAAAAGCCATGGTCATGCTATTAATCGAGATGTGGCATGGAACATTTGTAAACTTAAAATCACACATTCAGAATCTATAGATGGATTAGATAGAGCGATGAGAAGGATGTGGGCACTTTTTTATTGGGTATTTGAGAATACACCCATGGTTAAAGTTTTTGTTTCAGATAATTATTGTATAATTAGGAACGCGGCACCGGTCAATGTTCCTCTAAGACCTGTTAGATGATGAATGATTTGGATAAAGAATTACAAAATCTCGGCTTCTCGAAAGATTATATTATTGCAATTAATGAAGCAGAACGATTCAACAAATATGATATTAATGTTGATAATATTAGTTATCAATCCTATGATAATGAGATGATTAGTTCTGCGGAATTGGAGGTAACCCAAGCACCTTCAACATGTGCTAATTTCTTAATTGAAAACTGCGATTGAGATTTGTGTTTAGTGGCTATCTTTATTGATGAAGACATGAAAGAAATAGAACAAGTCATTAGTAGATATCTTGGGGAAAAGGATACTGATTATGCAATAATGATCACTGGTGAATGGGGATGTGGTAAAACTTATTATGTTAGGCATGATTTAAGTGAAAGTATCAATTCTATTCCTTATCCGATAAAGGAAGGAGGAGATGCTAAAAAGTATTCTGCGGTATATATAAGTCTATACGGATTGTCAAATGTTGAAGAGTTACCGTATTTGATAGCTAAAAGCATTCTTCCACTTTTGGATGGGAAATTAGCTGCCATAATAAAAGGAGGTGTTGGAGGAGTTGCTAATTTTTTTGGAATCCAAAGAGAGAATTTCAAAGAGTTTTCAAAGCTTTATGAGGTTAGGCAAGATAAAGTGTTGATCTTTGATGATTTAGAACGAGTCAATTATGAAAAAGTTCATGTTAAGGAAGTTTTAGGTGCGATTAACCAGTATGTAGAAGGTGGAAGATTAAAAGCGATAGTGATTTCTGATGAGAGCAAGTTGGAAGATGATGATTTTCAAAGTTTTAAGGAGAAGACAATACGATATACTTTGAAATTCCAAAAACCGCTTTCTGAATCATTTGATGATATTATCTCTGACAAAGACAAAGATAAGTATTTTGACTTTTTGAAAGAACAGAAAGAGTTGATTATTAATGTTTTTGGATTAGGTGGGTGTAAAAATCTAAGGACACTAAAGTTTGTATTAGATGCATTTAGAGGTGTATTTGATAAAGTGGCAGATTTGAAATACGGATCTGAAATCTTGAAAAATCTACTCATTTCGATGTTGGTGTATTCCATTGAGTATAAAAACGGTGAAAAAGGTCAAGATTTAAATAAACTGTCTGAATTGAAATCCTATATGGGCTGGATTCTTGATGATGGGGATAAATCAAAAGAACCAGAATATATTGATATATTGTGGAAAAAGTATAGTGAAATAAGCAACGATTATCATTATTATCCAGTTGTTAACGAATATGTTGCTAATGGATATCTTGATGAAGGTGAAATTGACACTTTGATAAATGAATTGGAGGAAAACTATGAAAAACTAGAAGAGACTCCTGAAGGAAAATTGTTCAAAACAATATGTAATTGGAAACTGATTAAAGATGATGAATTAGTTGGAATAATAGATCAAGTATTAAATGCGGTAAAAGATTGTAAATATTCAGTTGATGAGTTAACGCAGTTATTTTATTTATTATTAAAGCTTGAATATTATGGAATTGAGGATTTCAAACTTACTGATGAAATAGAAAACACATTTAAAGAGTCTGTTAAAACCGTTATGCGCAGAACGGGTTTTGATTTATATATTGAATCTAAATTGTACTATTATACTCCAAATCAATATAGTAAAGAGTTGGATGAAAGGTATGAGAACTATCTTAGTTTTATAGGAGAAAATAATCGAGAATTAAGAAAGAGGTCGGACCAAAGCATTATAGATGGCTTTATGGAAGACTTGTATAAGAACAATGTTGATAAGATAGTTGAATACAGCAAAGGACCATTCTGTCAATTCTTGTTTGAGAATCTTGATCCCAAAGCAGTATCTGAGGCATTATTCAAGGCAAATGTAGAGACGGTTGAGGCATTTAGACGAGGGGTGTTTTATAGATACCCAGACGGGATAGTTGTAGGTCAATTATCATCAAATGAAAGAGACTTCTTGTCTGGGTTACATGATGAAATCTCATCGTTTATAGGAAAACAGCATCATAGAAAGTTGAGTTCTGTTTGGTATCAGTTGATTGTAAAGAAGATAGAAAAAATTCTTAGGCTATACGGGATTGTAATAGAAACTGATCGAGAGAGTTTTTGAAAATCGAGTATTATTGTTTCAGTGCTTTTTTATTGTAAGTTGCGACTCTGGTTGGCAACCATTATTAGCCACTAATTATGAAATGCCGCAGTCATAGATGCCCACTATCGTACAAGCCCACGGGTGATGACATGCTCTGCGGAATCTGCTGGATGTCTGGATTACTTCGTTTCTCACAATGACGCAAAGCAAAAGTCCTTTTATTTCAAAAAATGAGTATCTTTGCAAACGATATGACGCAAGAGAACAAGGACATATTGTTGAGGTTGCTCAAGCAGCATAAGACGCTGGGCATTTCGGATCAGATTGACTTTGAGAAGTTTTATCTGTACTCCATTATTACGCACTCTACGGCCATTGAGGGCAGTACGGTGACGGAGGTGGAGGCGCAACTGCTGTTTGACGAAGGCATCACCAGCAGCAAGCGAACCATGATGGAGCAGATGATGAACCTTGACCTGAAAGCGGCCTACGACTACGGACGGGAATGGATCAAACAGCATGACCCCATCACCGTTGATGAGCTTGTTCTGCTTGCATCGAAGGTAATGGCCCGCACAGGGAGTGAGTACCACCCAATTGGCGGGGACTTCTCTGCTGCCAAAGGCGAACTGCGCAAGCTGAACGTCACGGCTGGAACGGGTGGCAAGTCGTATCTGCCTTATCAAAAGGTGCCTGCTCGTCTGGCTGCTTTCTGCGAGGAACTTAACAAACAACGCGAGACAATAGATCCAGCTGATGTGGCATCCGTCTATGAACTCAGTTTCTGGGCGCATTATGAATTGGTGACCATCCATCCTTGGGCCGACGGCAACGGACGCACCAGCCGCCTGTTGATGAACCTGCTGCAATGGGAGTTTGGCGTTCTGCCGACCAAGGTGCTCAAAGAAGACAAGGCCGAATATATCCAGGCATTGGTCGATACTCGCGAACAAGAGGATGTCAGCATCTTCATCGACTGCATGACCCGATTGCACTGCCAGCATCTACAGGCTGATATCGACCAATATGTGAAGTCAACGACTGAGAAAATGACAAAGCAGCGAGAGCCATCAAGCTCGCTTGAATGGCCGAGTCGCGACGGAATTCGCCGCAGGCAAATGGTCGATAAATCGTCTTTGAAGCAGAAAATGGTCGATAAATGGTCGATAAAGCCTTCTGTGGCAGAGAAACTGGTCGATATTTTGGATTTTATGGCCGATAAAGACCAGATTACAACGGAAACCATCGTCAATCATTTCGGCTTCAATCCCACCACCGCCAAACGCTACCTTCGTCAGCTTACCGAGTTTGGCTATTTAGAGGCACATGGGGCCAACAAGAACCGCAGTTATAGCAAGAAATGATGGTGATGGTGTATTTGATGGTTAGATAGATGTTTGACCAAAAAAAGCCGCATCCTCTTGCGGGTTTATGGAAAAGTTGTAATTTTGCGGGCAGAAAATCGTCGGACGGGAAATGGCGACTGCCAAGCCCTTGATAACTCCGATTGGTGATTTGAAAGTCCACACTGCGGATAAGGTTAAGCTCTGCTCCTTTCAGGTGTGGGCTTTCTTCTTGTTGATTTCAATGTTATAATAGTATTTCCCTCCTTTTTGGAATTGGACCGCTAGGCGGATGCACTCTTTTTTCCCATCAATTATGCATTTGCATTTGAAGTTCAAGTATCCGATGATATTTGGTCCATCAGAGGCTTTGGGGTCTCCCCAGTTGTTATATTCGGCATATTTAATGAGGTCGGGTAACATAAGAGTTGCGGCAGCCTTTTTGAAATAGATTGCTTCGCCAAAAGCGGTTTTTCTCGCCGAAGTTACTGAAATGGTAATAGGTAACCCTGTATCTAGATTGATGATTGTCTTTCCGGAATAATTGTTTTTAATGTGTTCAAAAATGATTGTGCGTAGCCGTTGCAGTTTGAGTTGGGTCCATTTTTCTGGCGTTTCTGCCCTTGGAATAATGGCTTGTTTGTACTTCCTTGTTTTCATCTAATGAATTATTTTGACTTATAGGTCATTTTGCAGGCTGTGACAGTATCTGAAGCCTAATGGATAAAG
>ERZ809497.3-NODE-3-length-25625-cov-7.197810_pt1 | contig 25625 bp, 21 predicted proteins | sample MGYA00521237_ERZ809497 | MGnify/ENA primary metagenome ERZ809497 (study PRJEB31581, sample SAMEA3312976) | metagenome | study: EMG produced TPA metagenomics assembly of the PRJEB8939 data set (Metagenomic analyses of Rumen microbiomes reveals... | reverse complement strand
ATCTTGCAGAGTTCCCTTGCTTTCCAAACCATACACAGCGATAAAGTCAACACTTGGACTGTGTTCAAAGTAGGAGAAGGAGCGGAAGGAGGAACGACCTATGATATTGACGATATCCAAGGCCATATTTGGAAATACCGCATTACCCCCAACAGCACGGATTTTGACTTCGACGGAGACATTCATCTGCAAAACACCCTTATAGACGGTGAAGTCCAACTGAAACTCACCCCTGGTGCCCGTCTTTCAGTAAGGCATGCTTTGGACCACAACAGCGGCGCCACTCAAATCATCACACCCGATGAAGAGGATGAAGAAATCTGGGTGGATTCAGCCAGCTTGAGAGAGAATTTCAATTTCTTGAGCTTCAGAGGAGAACCTTTCCTGGCTCTTGACTTCAAATGGAAGAATCTCGAAGCCCATGCCGACTATGGCTGTCAGGTGTATGGCCGCCGCTTGAATGACGACACCCATCATCAGCCATTGAAAATCAAAGGTTTTTACCCTGTGGGAAAAGCCAACCTGAAGTGGAACATTAATCCCAGACACTCGCTCAACCTGACCCACCTGATGAGTGTCACCCATCCTGATTACATCAAAGTTTGTTGGTATGACAGAACCGCCGGCTATTTGGACCAACTGTATCGGGGAAACGAGCGGCTTTTATCGCCTCAAACACGACGTTATGCGCTCGAGTATGAATTCAAGAAGAATCGCTTTGTCACCCAAACTGCTGTTTCCTACACCCACGTGAAAGATGAAATAGAACAAACCTGGACGAATGAAGAAATTGGCGGACGTGAATATAAGGTGTTCAAATGGCTCAATGCGGCAGATAGCCGTACCGTCGGAATCTCGGAAAAACTGGGTTGGCATGGAGAAATCTTCACGGCAAACGCAGGTGTATCCTATAACCAGTCGCGCCGCAAAGCCAAAATCGACGGTGCCATCAAAGATTCATATTATTGGACGCTCATGGGCGATATTTCAGCCAACTTGGGCAAGGGCTGGAGCGTAGGAGCAGATGCACACTACCGGAGTAACGTGGCCACATTCTTCACCCTCTTCAAAGAATACTGTGAACTCAATGTCCATGTCAGAAAAGACTTCAAACGATTCTCTGTGTACCTTGAAGGTCGCGACCTGCTGGACCAGGAGCGGGAGACCACTTTCGAGTCGGAAGAGACGCAAGAGTTTTGGGTAGAAGAAGTTCGAGGCAACCGGCGTATCATTGTCCTGGGGGCGAGCTGGAATTTCTGAAAACATCATATCCAAGTTTTTCCCTACCTTTGCAGCCTGAATTAATAAGACAAACAAAAGAAAACCAAATATGAAAGTAGCAACCTTATTAGGAGAAAGATTCAAGAAAGCGCCCGCCGACTGCGTGTTTGACAGTCAGGCACTTATGGTGCGCGGAGGATACATCAAGTCGGTGGGAACTGGTCTGTTCTCGTTCTTCATGCCGACCAAACGCATTGCCAAAAAGATAGAAAACATCATCCGTGAGGAAATGGACCGCATCGATGGACAGGAAGTCATGTTCCCCGTTGTGATGCCTGGAACGCTGTGGCAGGAGTCGGGGCGTTACAGCAGCATTGGCTCGGAGCTGCTCCGTTTCAAGGACCGCAACGGTATCGATATGGTGTTGGGCATGACCCACGAGGAAGCCGCCGTGCAGCTGGCCCGCGATGCCGCGAAGAGCTACACGCAATACCCCTTCATGATCTATCAAATCCAGACCAAGTTCCGCGATGAACCCCGTTCGCGTGGCGGCCTCATCCGCACCCGCGAGTTCACGATGAAGGATGCTTATTCGTTCCATACTTCACAAGAGGACTTGGAGCAATACTATGCCAAGGCTTACCACGCCTACGACCGCATTTTCGCCCGCGCTGGCGTGCCGCAGGTGGTTGCCGTCAAGTCCGACTCCGGCATGATGGGTGGCCGTGTGTCGCATGAGTTTATGTTGCTCACCGACATTGGCGAGGATACCATCGTCATCTGCCCCGAGTGTGGCTACCGCTCCAACAGTGAAGCCGCCGACTGCATCGTGCACAACAAAGAATACCCAATCGAGCCTTTGGAGGAAGTTTTTACCCCCGACCAGAAGACTATCGAAGACGTTTGTAACTTCCTGCACGCTTCGCCGTTGCAATCTTGCAAAGCCGTTTTGTATCAGCGCAATATCGATGACAGTTTGGTCATTGTCTTCCTGCGCGGCGACCTTGAAGTGAACGAGACCAAGCTCCGAAACCTTATCGGTGCCGAGGTGCATGCCGCAACAGTTACTCCCGAAATGGGCGTTTGTGCCGGCTTCATCGGGCCTAAGGGTTTGCCAGAAGGCATCACCGTGGTTTACGACGAGTCGCTGAAGACCTTGAACAGCTTTGTGGCAGGTGCCAACAAGGTGAATTACCACTACAAAGGCATGAACATGGCCCGCGACCTTGGCGAGGTGAAGTACGACAGTGTCGCCAAAGCTACCGCAGGTGGCATCTGCCCCGTGTGCGGCAAGCACAGCATCACCATCAGCCGCGGCATCGAGGTGGGCAATATCTTCCAACTCGGCACGAAATATACCGAGTCGATGAACATGCAGTACCTTGACAGCGACAATACGCTAAAATACCCCATCATGGGCTGCTATGGCATCGGTGTGGGTCGTCTGATTGCTTCGGTTTGCGAGGTCAGCCACGACGACTACGGCCCGATTTGGCCCATCACCATCGCACCGTGGCAGGTGCAGGTGTGTGCCTTGCGTATCGCTGACGAGAACGTGCGCCGCGTGGCCGACAAGGTCTATGAAGACCTCAAGAAGGCTGGCGTGGAAGTCATCTACGACGACCGCAACATCAGCGCGGGTGTGATGTTCTCCGACGCCGACCTGCTCGGCGTGCCGCTGCGCATTGTGGTCAGTCCGAAGACGCTGGAACGCAACGCCATCGAGTTTGCTACCCGCGACAAGAGCTTCAAGGCCGACCTCAACCCCGACAGTTTTGTCGACGAGGTGAAGGCCAAAATCGCTGAGATGATTGCCGCTTTGACGCCTGAAGACTGACGGAGAACGGTTGTCCAGAAACCCTAACGCCCATGTCGGACTACCTTGATAACCAAGAAGAACAGCTTGTTTCCGAAGCGACAGAAGACATCACCAACAAGAAATGCCCCAACTGCGGCGCCACGGTGACTTTCGACCCAGCAACGGGTATGATGCACTGTGAATATTGTGGTTATTCGCGTGAGTTACCCAAACCTGAAGAGGGTACTGAAATCTGCGAGATGGACTTCGAGTCGGCGCTGCATACCGAGAGCTTCGAATGGGGTCAGCAGAAAAAAGAGGTGCAATGCAAGCAATGTGGTGCCGTGACCATTTACGACGCGCTCGAAACCGCTGCCGTATGTCCATTCTGCGGCTCCACCAGTGTGATGCCCGCTGCCCAGGAAAACACCTTGGCTCCTAATGCAGTATGTCCCTTCTCGGTTACAAAAGAGGTAGCTTGGCTGAACTTCGCCCATTGGCTCAAACGAAAATGGTTTGCACCAGCAAAAGCCAAAAAACACGCCATGCCTAAAGCGTTCCAAGGGATTTATCTGCCCTATTGGACCTACGACGCACAAACCACTTCGTCGTTCACGGCGCGCGCTGGCTACGACAAAACCGTGAAAGACAGAGACGGCAAGTCGCATACCGAAACCGACTGGCGCCATGTGGATGGTGTATATCAGAAGTTCTATGACGACGTGACCGTGATGGCCTCCAAGCGTCAAGGGGACTCGGGTGTGACATCTTGCGAACCTTTCGACTTCTCCAAACTGGTGCCTTATTCCCCTCAAGTGGTGGCTGGTTTCATCGCCGAGCGTTATTCCATCGGCTTGAAAGAAGGGTGGGGGACGGCGCAACAGAAGATACAGTCCGATTTAAGGTCCAGTATCGCCGACTATGTCAAGAGACACTGGCATGCCGACCGTGCCGACAAAGTCAAATTCTCGACCGTTTACGAAAACATTACCTATAAGTATTTGCTAGTGCCGGTTTGGCTTTCGTCATTCACGTACAAGGACAAGATTTACCAGTTTGCCGTGAACGGGCAGACAGGCAAAGTGGGCGGTGATGCTCCTGTCTCGGCATGGCGCGTCATCCTGGCTATCCTCATCGGTGCCGGCATCATTGCTGGATTGTATTACTTGCTGAATCAATAAGTTAGGCTTTACCTTAACAACTCTTCCAAGTCCTTCATTGCCTTGCGGACGGGGCGGTTCTCGTGAAGGATACCGTATGCCGTTTCGGCGACGGGCATTTGTTTGAGTTGCTCGTCGGGAAGAGAAGCCACTAACTTGGAGGCAAAATAGCCCTCGGCTACCATAGTCATCTCGTTCAAAGCCGTCTTTACCGTGTTGCCCCGACCGATGAGCATACCCAGTTGGCGGTTGCGACTGTGGCTCGAATAGCACGACACCAACAAGTCACCGAAGAAATTGGAGGGGTTAAATTTCGTCAAGTCGTTGATACTCTGTGGATCAAGCAGATAGTACATCTCCTTGATGCAATTCGACACCAAAACCGAGATGAAATTGTCGCCATAGCCCATGCCCACCGCAATGCCCACCATGACGGCATAAATGTTTTTCAAGATGGAAGAACGCTCCAAATAGTTGATGTCTTTTTGGCAATTGATCTTGATAAACGGGGTTTTCAGCTTTTCGCCGACGACACGGATGCTCACCACATCGCGGCAAGCTAAAGTCAGGTAGGTGAGTTGTCCGTGGCCCACTTCTTCGGCATGGGTCGGACCACAAATAAAGCACAAACGCGAATCAGAGAGGCCGTAATGTTGCTTCAGATAATCGGTAACAAACTGGTTTTCATCGGGAAGGATACCCTTAATCGCCGAAACCACCATCTTTTCTTTCAAGGAAACCTGCAAATCGGAAAGGTAACACTTCAGATACGCTGCCGGCGTGACCAAAAAGAGGATGTCTGCCTCGGAAACGGTAGCGTTCAAGTCGTCGGAAACGCGGATGCGGCTCGGGTCAAACTCTATTTCAGAGAGGTAACGACAGTTGCGACCTTCGTTGCGCAACGACTCCAAGACCTCAGCGTTACGCACATACCAACCTACAGACAACTCATTCATCGTCAACACTTTGACAAGGGCTGTTGCCCAGCTGCCGTGCCCTATGACGGCGCAACTTGAGGCTTTATTAATCTGCGGATGATTTCCCATATACAACAAAAATTCCGTGCAAAGATAGTGGTTTTATCTTTGTGAGTTCATTTATTTTGACGAGAAGACTTGAGACCCATTATCGAAACTACAGTACAAACAGCAGATAGTCCGAGAAGCAATAAACAATTAGGAATTATCGATTCTATGCCGTGTTCGCGCAGTATTACATCATAAAAAGCCTCCAAACCCCAATTCAGAGGAGAATATCCACTGATGGCATTCAAAAACGGAGGCATCAAAAATGGAGGCACCCATATACCGCCTATTGCTGACAGCACCACAACCAAAACAGCGCCACAAACTGAAGCCTGCTGTTGCGTGTTAGCAAAAGTGCCTAAAACAAGACCTATGCCTATCGCCGCAATAGCGCAAAAAACGACAATAAAAAGACAGAGCGGAAACGCTCCATGCATGCTGAAAACCGTCAAACCCACTAAAGGAAAAACCGTCCGTCCCATTAACAAAACAAGCAGAAACTGTACGATACATACCGCCTCATATACCAATATCTTGCTCACAAGATACAACCCATAGCTACACGACATCGCCACCAAACGGGAAAAACTTCCATCTAAACGTTCTTTGACCATACCACCAGCCAGTGAAATCACAATAAAAAATATGGCAAACAATGTCCAGGCAGGAACATTGTGTTCGGTCACATTAATACCCGCCCTAAAAGCATCAGGAGAACACACTACCTCATCAACAACGATAGACTTAAAATCAGGAATCCGAACACCTTCGTCATCAAACGAAACATATTCTTGAACATTTTCAGCTATTGTCGTTCGAAGCGCTTGTAATTCTATTCGTAATGAAGCTTCACGAAGAAATGTAAGCATCGTGGTACGAAACGTGTTACTCATCGTAGGGTCAATAAACACTTTAATGTTCGGGGATACAAAGTCTCCAACCTCATGATGCTCCAAATCGGCTCCATCATCAAAACCAATTAGGACCGACAACTCTGACTGAATCATTTCCTGTACGGCTATCGTGGTATTCGGAGGAACACACACTCCCATCAAGTATTTACCATCTTTTATCATCCTCTGCACACCTTGTTCCGACTCCAAAGAATCGGCAAGCACAACATCAAACATATCCAGCTCTTGTAAATGATCAATAACAAAACGCCCCACCTCTCCACGATCCAGATTTAGAACAAGTACTGGAATGTTTTTCCGTGAGGCATTTTGTAATGCCCCGTCACCAATACCCGTCATCACCAACACCAAAACAAGCGGCATGACAAAAAGAAAAACAACCCCCGCCCGATCCCTAATCAGCAGAAGTATGTCTTTATACATTAAAGCAAATAACTTTCTCATCGCTTCAACCCTCCTTTATCCTAAGTTGTTTCCCAGTTAACGACAAATAAACCGACTGCAAGTCAGAACATCCTACCACTCCATTGATCAACTCTTCAGGGGTGCCCTCCACAACCAGTTTTCCACCATCAATAATTCCCACTCTGCTACAAAGATGCTCTGCCTCTTCCATATCGTGGGAAGTGTAAAGAATCGTTGTCCCACCATTATTCAACATCTTCAAATATTCCAAAATAAGCACCTTTGATTGAACATCTATCCCTACTGTCGGCTCGTCAAGTATCAAAAAATCAGGACGGTGCAAAATACCCACCATAAGGTTAACCATGCGTTTCATCCCTCCCGAAAAAGCCCCCACCTTTTTGTCCCTGAATTCCTCAAGTCCAAACATCTGCAGTAACTCATCTCCACGTTTAGCCACTTCTTCACGCGACATTCCGTATAATGACCCGAAAAAAAACAAGTTCTCGTATGCCGTCAACTCCGAATATAAAGCTATACTCTGCGGCACCACACCAACTCTTCTCATCACTTCCTTTCTACCCTTACTCGCTCGCTCGCCAAATATTTCAACAACACCACTATCTTCTTTCAATAACCCTGTAAGAATATTGACTGTAGTCGTCTTACCAGCACCATTCGGACCGAGAAAACCATAAATCTCACCGTTTCCAATGCTCATATTCAAACCAGAAAGCACCTCTCTTTTGATACTTCGGTAAGATTTCCTAAGATTCTCTATTCGCAAAACTGTCGCCGACATATTGATTTGATTCAAATAATTACATTCATTTCATCAAGAAGTGTCTCTAACTCTTTCATTTTATTACGCTTAAACAGTCGCAACAACCAGTAAAAGCCATTCTCCATCACCTTCCTTACCCAACTAATCACCTGTCCGCTCAATGCCGCTCCCAAAACCACAAGGGCCAGCGAAACAAGTCCCCACCATCCCCCAATATCCACAATCCCATTCATCCATAATCCATGGGTCTTGGTGAAAACAATACCTATCACAATCGAATAGAGTATTGAAAAAACATAACGAAAAATAAAATTGAATGAACTCTTGAATTGAGGGTCAATGTGCATCCTCTTGAACAACAAATTCGTAGGAATGAAAGCTATAGGATAACAAAGCATCCAGAACAATGCAGAAAGTCGGATGACCGGGATACTGACTATCACAAAAACCGAGGCAACACATAAAAGAAATGAGGCCACTGTCGCAAACACTCCCCAATGTTCCGCTGGTATGCGACAATCAAGTCTCAACCCCGCACACGAGATAGAATATCGTTTAATCAACCCTATCAAAGCATTAAACTTATCCCCATTTTCCATCTTATCCATCCGACACGCAATCCTTTGCCTGGCCAAAAATCGATTCCAAATCGAATCTCGCACCCCCATCTTCTCTCTCTCTCGCTTGTTCAAAACATCACAAAGTGTATATATCTCTTCATAGTGCTCCTCGTTGCTTATGTCAAGCATCAACGATTTCATCGCTTCAGCAAGTCTTTCTCGTACGTCATTGTATATCTGTGCCTCATTCCCTTCATAAGAAACCATAAAAGGCTGGACGGCAATGGGCTTACCAATGTTCACCACCACATTGCCATAAGGGCGTTCATACGTGTCATAATCAATGCCAATAGGAACAATAAAAAGCGGCTGATTACCCATTAATTTCTGGGTTTCACATGCAATGCGAGAAATCCCCTTCCCCAGCGGAAGCAAGTGGTGTCGGTTATTGTGTCGTCCCTCTGCCATCATACATAGCGGTATCCCATGCAACAAAACATCTTTGCATGATTCAAACACTTCGACATTCTTTTTAAGTTCCCCCGCACCGTCACGAATACGATAAACAGGCATAATTCTGAGAAAAGCACGGGTTTTTTGTATGATTTTAGTTGAAAAAATATCGGCCCTTGTCAGAAAAACCGGAGACTTGGGTGTAATCTTTAGCATCAGGAACGCATCCATCACCGTCTGTTGATGGCAGGGTGCCATTATGTATGAACCGCCTTTCGGCATATTTTCCTTTCCATGAATATAAAGACGCTTGTAATGACACCTAACCCCAAACATCATTATATGCCGAAACAGCCCATATAAAACACTTCGGCTTTGATAATCTATAGGATTCCCGCTTTCTCTATGTTTTTTCACGGACATCTCATCAAACCTGTTTTATCTTAAACATTGAAAAGAGAAGCCACCATCTTTTCATGGTTCTTCATAATCACCTTGCGGCGCACTTTATAACTAGGCGTCAGCTCTCCATTTTCCACGGTCCAATCATGGTCAATTAATTTGAACCGACGTACTTTCACCTTGCTTCCTAACGTAGCATTGCAGGCATTGACTTCTTGCTCCATAAATTTGTTCACCCTTGGGTCTGCCACCATCTGTCCTACACTATCGAATTTCATTCCATTCTTCTCACACCATGCTGAAAGCAACTGAAAATCAGGCACAATGATAGAAGCAACAAAACGCTGCCCTTCACCTACCACAAGCGCCTTGCTGATATAGGGTGACTCGCCTAGTTTCTCTTCGATGAAAGAAGGGGCAACAAACACCCCCATCGAAGTCTTGAACATATCATTGATCCGTCCCTTGATATACAAAAAACCATCGCTGTCCATCTCGCCCATGTCCCCTGTATGGAAATAACCCTCAGCATCAAACATACTTTTGGTCTTCTCCTCGTCCATATAATAACCCTTCATCACGGAAGGACCCTTAACCAATATCTCTTTTGTTGCCTCATCAAGCTTTACATCCAAATTACCACAAGGCAGCCCAACAGAACCCGCCTTTATCTTTCCTAATGGCAGATTGGTGCTACTTATCGTGGGCGATGTTTCCGTCATACCATAACCTTCCTCCACTGGAAAACCCAAGGCAGCAAAAAACTTCACAAGATGAGGCTTTACAGAAGCACTACCCGAAGTGATAAACACCAGCTCTCCACCAAATACATTTCGTATATCCTCATGTAAAAACCTTCTTATCCATGCCACTTTTATCTTGGTTCCTATCCCTACACTATTGCCGGTTTCATCATACCTATTCGCTATTTCCACCGCCTTATAAAACAGTTTCCTATTGATTCCCTTTTTTCTTTCCCCGCTTTGTAAGAAATACTCATACATCTTCTCGATGACTCGGGGAACTGTCGAAAAACTATTGGCACGAAACGCTTGTACGTCCCGAAGAACCGTCGCCGCATTTTCAGCATAATAAATCTCTATACCGCAATATATCCGAATATATTGTATCCAACGCTCAAAGATATGCGACAACGGCAAATGGCTGACCGCCCGATCTATTCTTGGCACACAATCGACATTGTACGCCATATTGCTCGTAATATTTCCATGGCTCAGCATCACTCCTTTAGGCTCTCCTGTTGTTCCTGAAGTATAGACGATTGTTACTATGTCATCAGGAACCACCCCTTCCATCGCCTCCTTTAACGTTTCTCTCAATTCTGGCTTTCCTTGAACAAGCTCTGGAAGATGGTCATAGGCAATAGCCCTGTCCGCAGGTCTCATACTGATTATGATTTCTGGACAAACTCCTCCATTCGCTTTGACCAGCTTGTCAATCAGCCCATTATCCCTGACAAAAAAGACCTTGGGTTTACATTGATTGATAATGTATGACAAATCCGCCAATCCTATATTCGTGTGTAAAGGCACAACAATGCCTCCCACTTCTTGTATGGCAAAATCGATTACGTTCCAAAGGGGATTACTGTCCACCATGATTGCGACTCTGTCGTTTTTTTGCACACCTAAATGTATCAGAGACATAGCCACAGTCTCAACCATGTTTGCAATATCCTTCCCATTGTACTTTACCCACTGTCCTTTGTGCTTGTATGCAAACAAGCACTGCTTATTTCCATAATGCGCATTATAGTATTCAAGCAAATCAAAAATTCTAGGCGGCATGTCTGCACAATAGTTGTTATTGCTCATGGATGAATTGTTTTTGTATCTTGAAAAACGTTTGGTATTCATAATCTCCTATTTGATCTATTATATCAGCCAGCCTTTTCAGTATCTCTGCATCTTTATTCTTTATGTATCGACGTCCCTCGACATTGAAAAGCCTCCAGTGTTCAGCGGAAAGATTCATCGTATTTGCACAATCGTCCAACACTTCACTCTCAAAAAGCTGTGATGCCTCTTTCAGAAAATCCCTGTATATGTACCTGTATCCCGAACCACCTGTTCCGGCACGCTCTATCAGGCGGTAATACCACATCAGCTTAAATGAAATTTCCCTGCTGTCAAATCTTTCTCCCCATGTGCGTAAGTCTTTTGCAAAATAATGCAATCCCTTCACTCCATAATGCGGCAGTATCACTCGCAAAAACTTGTTGCAACTTTCTTCCAAGCCCAATAACGTCGCTTCCTTTAGCCTTGCATCAATTGAAGGGGAGCCAACGGGTGGTTCCATCCAAAACATCTTTCCATGAGACGCTCCTATGCCGGGAGAAAAACGAAGATCTGTTATCATATCTTTCCCTACTCGAAAACACTCGTCAGATGACAGTCTATTGTCTGTTTCCGCAATGACATAATCCGTGTCATCATTTCCAATCACTGCAACAACATGCCCATTGAAATCGCTTACAATACCTGATACATTGAAATAGGAAAGCCCTTTCACATTCAAAACCACTCCGACTGGAATGTTTCTGTCAACAATCTTATCCAAAAAAACCTTAGCTTTTTTCTTGTTTTCACCAAAACTTTTGACACGAATATCCAACTTAAGCCTATCTGCTACTCTTTTCACCATCTCCACGGGTTGAAGTCTCATCATGGGATAACATGTACCATCCACTGCAAGAATAGGCGAATACATAAAATACAACCCCGACCCTATGCCAAAAATCATCTCCTCACTTAGGTTCATGCCATACCACTCCAGCATATTGGCTAGCACTCCCGTCTCACAGTTCCGCCTTCTATGGTTTGGATAATCTATTATCATCATTGTTCGCTTTTCTCTTTTCGGATATATTCTGCCATCGTGTTGACAGACGAAAATATCTTTTCTCCCTGATTGGGATCTGTAATATTTATATCATAGTTATTCTTCATCAAGACGATTAGTTCCAACACATCAATCGAGTCGAGTCCTATTCCTTCCACACCGAACAAAGGAGCGTTCTCATCAATGTCTTCTGGTGTTAATTCTTCCAGATTTAGAACTTCTATTATTTCTTTTTTCAGTTTTAAGATATCTACTTCCATAACAAAAACAAATCATTGCAAAAATAGTGGAATTATCATTGCGCGGAAAGATTTCTTTTGAAAACGGTCCAAATCAGAAACTGAGACTGAAGGTCAGGCCGAGTCCTGTGTTGTCTTGCACCCTCATCACGGAAGGCGTGAGGCTATAAGACGTGGCAGTACGCTGACTTCCGTTGTACTCATCGGCCACCCAGTTCATACGACCTTTTCCGATACCGCTGAATATGCACATCAACGGAAGACTGACATCAGCAGCAATAGCTGGAATGTAGCCGATATACAGTATATTAGTATTTCGAGCTGCGACACCAGCTACTAACAAAGCTGCTGTTGCAAAAGCAGATCCTATGAAAATACCTTGGAAGGTCTTACCCTTTGTGATTTGTTTTTGGGCATCAAGATAAGTCTCGTAATTGGCTTCGCCAACGAGGTCACGCACTTCTGAATCGGACAATATGCGGCCATCGAGTTTGAGGTTACGGCCATCTCGCTCCATGTGGCCCTCGCCAAGCGTCGAGAACATCGTTGTAGAAGAAACATTTTCTGCCTCTTTTTCGTTGTAATTACACTGTGCAAACATGGCCAAGCCGGTCATGACAAGCACAAAGGACAAAAACAATTTTTTCATAATGAAATGATTTTTGATTGGTATTTTTAATGTTGTTCTATCGGGTTAGCATAGATCCCCAAGAAAATCTCCTCCAATTCCTGACGGTTCATTTCGGGATAATCATTCATCCAATTCATATATTTGACAAACGCGGCTTTTTGCTCTTTCGTATAATGCCCTGCATAAGTTTCCGTGCCGCTCCGCAAATCATGGGCAATGTAGTTGTTGGGATGGAGATAGAATTGGGGATTGATGCGGCTATCCATCAACGCAGCCACGCGCTTGTAGAACTCGCCAAAAGGGCAGTCGTTCAAAGCGTTCAGGTCATCTTCAGTAACCCTGGGGCAAATGTGGAAATGCACATGACCCTTAGGCTGCATGATGCCCGTGAGGATGCTATTCAGGTCTTCGCCTGGCTTCTTCTCATAATGGCCGTTTTTGCGCGTCAGATACAATTCCAAGGTCTTCAGCTTATCGCACGACTCCCATTCGTACGACACCGCCACGGGCACGATATTCAGCTCGGCCAACGAAGCCACGCGGTCGTCACGACGGCTCATGCCAAACATTTTGATGATAGCGGGGTCTGTAGCATCGATGCCGTCCTTGGTGCGACCATTGCGCTGGGCAATCCACACCGACTCATGCTCCTCTGTGATGACCATGCGCATATACTCCGACATGTGCAACATGCTGTTGTAGAACTCTTTCGGCGTACCGCCACGCTCTGTGCGGAACATCTTGTTGATTTTGCCGAAGTCGATGACAAAAGGATGGCACATCAGGTTACTACCGAAGGTGATTTGACAGGTTTGTTGTTTGTCCGACGTCAAGATATATTGCAGAAACATGGCATCCAATACGATGTCGCGGTGGTTGGAGACAAACAGATAAGGTTTCTTATCGCTGATATTTTCCATTCCCGACCAATCAAACTTCGTGGTGGTCTTTTGCAACAGCGTTTCGATGACCTCTTTGAGCAGACTCAATTGGAACTCGTCGATGGTTTGAATACCGCGGATACGTTCACGAAGTGCCTCGGTGGACATGCCGAGAAATTGCGCAATGGCAGGAATCACCTCGCTGTTGGCCAAGCGTTGTGTCGCAGCGGGAATCTCGTCCGCGTTATAAGGCCTGATGTCGTCGAAATTAGTCATCGCTTATTCCTTAAATCGATGAATTTGATGGGTTTGCGCGTTTTGGCCGGATAGTTGATTTTCTGGATTTCCTCCACGGGATGCACCTCGATTTGGGGAGCCACACGGATACGCGAACGGAAACTGTCTTTCAGCACCTTGACCACATCAAACTCGGGCGTGTACTTCAAGCCGATTTTCACGACTACATCGTCAGTGCCGGCCTCGCTTTGGCGCACCTCAATGACGTAATTCTCCACATAGTCAGTATTGTCGAGCACATCGTTAATCGCTGGCGGATAGAGCGTTGTGCCTTTCAGCTTAATCATGTTATTTTTGCGACCCACTAACGGCGTGAGGCGGTAGGAATTGCGCCCACAGGGACATTGCTCCATAATCTTCGCAGCGATGTCGCCCGTGCGGAAACGCAGCAGCGGCATGGCTTCCACGCCAAGGGTCGTCACCACGATTTCGCCTGGCTGACCATCGGGAACGGGCAGACCGTCCTCACCAATAATCTCCACAATAATCAGTTCGGGATGGACATGACCGCCCAAGCCGTATTCACATTCCGAGAAGGTCGCGCCCATTTCGGTCGAGGAGTAAGTCGCGAAAAGTTGCACGTCCCATTTTTCCTTGATTTTCTTACCCAAAAGGTTGAGGTCGAAGTTCTGGTCGCGCAAGCCCTCGCCGATGCCGATGATACGGCGAATGCTACTGTTTTTGTAGTCGATGTTGTGTTCTTCGGCGTATTGAATCAACTTCAGGATGAACGACGGCACACACATAATCGTGTCGGGCTTGATGCGGCGAATGGTATCCCACTGCAATTCGGGGATGCCGTTGCCCACGCGGATGACACCCGCACCCAACTCGCGCAAACCCAGAAAATAGGCCAATCCTGCCATGAAACGCTTGTCCAAGGTGGTCATCAGCTGCACCACATCGCCTGGCTTCACGCCCGCACATTCAAACGATTTCTTCTCGTTGTAGGCCAAACGTTGCAAGTCTTTCTCGGTGCAGCCGAAAGTCACGGGATCGCCGAGAGTACCAGAGGTGGTGATGTAGTCGATGATTTTTGCCTTCGGGCAGCATAAAAACTCGTCGTTGAAGAGCTGCAAATCCTTCTTTTCGGTGAACGGAATCTTCACCAAATCCTCAATATGTTGGATTTTGTCAATGTTAATGCCGTAGCTCTTGAACATCCGTTGATAGTAGGGTGAATGGGCTTGCAGATAAGCCAAAGCCTCATGCAACAAACCTTCCTGATAGGTCTTGATTTCTTCTACGGATTTGTATTCTATATCGTTGGTATTCATGATATTATAAAATTTCTTTAATCCAATTCAAAAACTCTTGTTTCCACTGGCGACTTTCCGCAGTGCCTTTTTCCTCGCTGGCACCGAAGCCGTGACCGCCAGTTTTGTACTGAATATAACGGTGATTGACTTTGTTGGCTGTCAGAGCGGAATCGAGCAACATCGAATTGTGGTATTCCACGATAGGGTCATCGATGCAATTGACGATGAAAACGGGCGGACAATCGGCGGGAATATGGCACTCTAACGAGAGCGAGTCTATCATCGTTGGGTTGTGTTGACGCTGCTCGCTCAGTAAAGCCCTGCGTGAACGCTTGTGGACGTAAGGCTCTCGCATGGTCACTACAGGATAAATCGGGGCGACGAAGGTCGGTTCCAAACTAACTTCTGTTTCTATTCCATTCGCTGTCAAATAGTTGGTCTCCTTGAAACAGGCCGCCGACATCACCAAGTGACCGCCAGCCGAAAAGCCCATCATACCTACCTTTTCGGGGTCGATTTTGTACTCCTCAGCGTGTTCGCGCACCCATTGCAAGGCACGTTGCGCATCGGTAATCATGTCGGGGTATTGCTTGCCACGGAAAATCACGCGATGATGCCAGAAGAAAGCGCCAAAACCTGCGGCGCGATAGCGCAACACGAAAGCCGAAATGCCATTGCTTTGCAGCCACTGCGCCACGCCGTCACCTTCTGTCTCCTCATCGAGCCAGTAATAGCTCCCTCCAGGACAAACGATGACGGCAAGACCTGTTGTGTTGTTTTCGGCCAAATAAGGTGTCAACGTGACCTGTTTCCCGTGGTTCACCTTGTAGCCTTCCCACAAAGGGATGTTTTCTTGGGCAAAAGCTTGTCCAAAAGACAACAGCAACAAACTAAAAAACAAAAACTTACGCATCATCACTTACCTAAAATCTTTATTACTTCCTCTTTGGAGAGCTGACGATACTTGTGCTGCATGTCGGCGAAGAAATCCACTTCAAAATACTCTTCGTCGTAGAACGACAGCTTGGAATTGGTGTCGGGCGTACATTCCAAATAGACGATGTCTTCCAACTTCAAGCCTTTTGCCTCACAAACTTGGTCGGCGAGTTTCTTTCCAGCGTAGGTCACGGAAGTGCCAGGATTGTCTTGGTACAACTCCGTCACAATGACATACTTTTTTCCATCCACTTCCCTGATTTTCAAGCCACAAGAGGACTCCATGTCCCATTCGCCCTTGAAAGGGAAAATCTCGTCGTAATATTCTGGGGATACCTTCATAAATTCAAAAATTTCAAAATTTCAGATTTCAAGATTCAATCTACACGGACATTGACATTACGTTTGCTGCGATCCACATCACGACCAAATGATTTATTGGCCAAGCGGCGGTCGCGCGGACGATAGGTGCCGTCTTCCATCTCGCGCAAGGCCACGTTGCAGAACAGGCGGAACATCTTCGATTCCTGCGTTTCGGAGGCATAGAAGCTCTTCCACGCATAGTCGTAGAGGTCTTGCAGCTTCTCGGGTGACATGTGCTTGGGTTGGTACACCACTTGACCAGCATTGTAGTGGTCCCAGTCGAAGTCGAAGATGCGGCCTTGACGCAGCAGGTCGTCGTGACCCTTAGTGTGCGGGAAAGGTGCAAAAATGGTAAACTCGGCCAAGTCGAGGTCGATTTCACCCAAGAAGTCGATGAGGCGTTTGATGTCATCTTCGGTCTGGTTGTCGAGGCCAAACAAGATGGTGCCTTCCACGCCGATGCCATAGTCGTGGTAACGTTTTACGCGCTCCTTGATGTAGTCGGAAGTGTCATAAACGGCCTGATAAACATACCAGGCACCCGCTTTGGCGGCCAAATCCAACACTTCTGGGTCGTCCTCAATGGTATGGCTGATCCATTTCTTCTTCAGCGGCGCGATGGCGCGGAAAAGGTCCATCTCCCACTGCTTGTCTTGCGCCAACGAATTGTCGACGATGAACAAGCGGGTGTTGTCGCCATGTCCTCCACTACCTTATCGACGGGACGCGGGCGGAACTTGCGACCGCCGAGATACGACACTGCACAAGGATAGCAACTGAAACGGCAACCGCGCGAGGCGTTGAACAAGTCGACCATTTGCACACCCTTGTGGTTGTACAGCTCACGATTGTAAAGGTCGCGGCGACATGGACCTACCGAGGCGATGTCGGGCTGGTTGCCCATATAGTTGTATATCTTCTTCAAGCAGCCGTTTTTCCAATCCAGGATGACCTCCTCAGAACGGCCTTCCGACTCTCCCAAAAAGACGCTATCCACATGGTTGACCATCTCTTCAGCGTGCAGCATCGAGGAAATGCCGCCAGCAAGGACAGTTTTGCCGCGTTTGTGGTATTCTTCAGCAATGGCCCAGCCGCGTTTCACCTGCGTGGTGAGCATCATCGAGAGTGCCACGAGGTCACATTCTTCGTCGAAATCGATGGGTTCAACGTTCTCGTCGGTGAACGAAATGTCAACGTATTCAGGCAAGGTTGCTGCAAAAGCCACGGGACCGTGAGGAGGCAGGTTGAAGGTCGTCTGACCCGGCAACTTGTTCCATTTCGGGTAAATCAATTTCAGCTTTATCGTTTCCATTTCATATTGTTGGAACTGCAAAAGTACAAATTATGGTTCATCTGAACAAAATTTGTTGATTTTACGGACAATCACATTGTGTCCCACCAAAGCTTCAGCCGTCTCAATCGCCGTCAGCGAAACGCCGCAAAGTCCGTGGATATTGACGTTTTGTCCCGTCAGGAAAAGATTCTTAACTTTCGTTGCGACAGACATTTGCGAGAGCATCAGGTTGTTGCTGTCCTTCTGGAAACCATAGTTGGAGCCTTCCTTATTGCCGTAATAATCACGGATGGTGAGGGGAGAGGAAGCCAAAGCAAATTCGACTTTTTCACGAAAATCAGGATAAAGCTGTTCCATGACATACAGCATCTTGTCTGTCATCTTTTGTTTCCATTGTTCGTACGCTTCGCCACGATGCCCTGTACGGGTGTTTTCCCACTGTTTCACCCTGCTGAACTCCATCGGAGAAAGGATAACCATCGTCTCGGCAAACGCACCTTGTCGCTCAACGGGCGGAGTCACATACATAAGGCTTTGTGGCCAGTCGTCGTTGACCGAAAGACAAAAATGGGCATGATTTTGATAAGAAAACGCGTTCTCCTTGAACTTGACGAACACCTTAAAACTAGACATTGTTTCTGGCACCGACTGGATGCGGGTCTTGAAAGCCGTTGAAAAAGCCTGGGGGTCGATTATACGCAGCAACATATCGGGGTGCACGTCCGAAATGTAATTTTCGGCTTGATAACGATGGCCTTTTGAAGTCAGTACGCCCGTCACTTGGCGGTTTTCGACTTCAATTTTTACCACTTCCTCATTCGCAATCACCTGACCACCAGCGTTTTCTATCACTTTTGTCAAGGCTTCTGCCATTTGCTGACTCTCACCAACAAACTGATATGTTCCGTTGATATGCAACGTGTTGAGCAAGGCATGGATATAAGCTGGCGTAGTCTGTGGGTTGCCACCAAACAAGGGGTTGAGATAGCCCAACAAGGCTTTCAATTTTGGGTCTGAAATGTACCGATTCCTCAACTCATTGACCGAACCCAAAAAGTCATCGCTGTGCGAAAGATGGTCACCGTTGGTCTCGCGCAGATAGAACAAATCCTCTTCCTCGGAAAGCTCGAAAAGGCGGTTAATGTAGGCCTTAATATGCTCTTTTTCAGCAGGAAACTGTTCTGCAAGATAGGCAATGTAAGACTCCTTACCCCGAGGGAGTTGATAGGTTACACCCTCGTTCATCAACGTGACCACATCGGAGGCTTTTTCATCTGTTGGACGGAGCGAAATCTCATCCATCACACCCAGATATTCAAATATTTTACGCAGGTTGCCTCCTTCTTGGAAACCACCGAAAATGTGCATCCCCGTCGGAAAACTCACCCCATGCCGCTTGAAGGTCTGCAAGCCACCGCCGATGATGGTGTTTTTCTCCAAAACCGTCACCTGATAGCCTTCCTTGGCCAACAAAGCCCCAGTCACCAAACCGCCAATGCCACCGCCGATGATTACGCAAGTCTTCATTTCAGAAATGTTTGAGTGTCAATACTATAGTCGCAACTCGGCACTTCTTGTCCGTCTAGGATAAAGTGCAAGTTGTCGGGAATGTAGCTGGTGTGCGAAGCAATGAGTTGTTTGTCCTCGTCAGCTTCTACGGCATAGACTTGCATATCGCGATGCACCAAAGCAATGGTCCAAGCCAATTCGCCGATACCGCTGTTGGTTACCAAAATGCTTTGGCCATTCAAGGCATTTATTTCAGCAACACAGGCACGGATGCGCTTTAGGTTGCGGCGACATTCGCGCTCAGTGTCGTTACCTTTGTAGATGTACTTGTAGCGCACAAAAGGCAGCACGTATGCAGTGTCTTCGCGTTGACGGCGAATTTCCTCGAAATGCTCGATATAATACTTGTGGAATTGTGAAGTCAAGGCGCGGGCTTCCATGGATTTCACTTCCTCGGTAGACATTCTTTGCCCGAGTTCCACATAGAGTTGGCCTTCGCGCAACACGAAGTCCTTCTTCGGCATCACATGGCTCGCACCATGGATAAACACGGGCAGAATGTCTATATTCAAGGCCTGCGCCAACTGGAACGCACCCTTGTGGAAACGAAGGATTTTGCCCGTCTCGGAGCGTGTGCCTTCGGGGAAGACAACGACAGAATATCCTCGTTCCACCAGCTTTTTCAGGCGTTCCACGTTCTTGTCGTAGCCATCGGAAACAGGGTAATACTCTGCAAATCTGATGATTAAACCATAAATCGGGTTTTTCCACACCCAATCGGTGGTCAGCAGCACCACCTTGGGGTTTAACATCATCATGCAAAGCAAATCAAGGTGCGACTGGTGGTTGGCAATGACGACGGCAGGCTTACCAAAGGTCTCGCCAATCTCGTTATTCAGGTGGAACTTCACGCCAGGCAATAGCTTCAAGGCCGTGCGCATGACCCACGCTATCATCTGGTGGTAACGGTAATGTTTCTTTTCCGTATTCGGGCCCAACAGCATGTAAATCAAGGTCAAAGGTGTGACGATGACGAAAGCGGCGATGAAAAACACCAACAGGGTCAGGAAGGTGTAGAGTATTCGTTTCAAAGTCAGCGGCACTTGGCGGAGTTGGCCTCGCTTTTTGGTCAGCCAGCCAAAGACGAAAGGCGGCAGGTAGCAGGCCATGAAGACAACGGTCGCCATGCCGATGATGGCTACTTCTGCCAAGGAACGCATAGCGGGATGTTTCGCGAAAATCAGCGTACCGATGCCAATAAACATCAGTATTCCACTCAAAATCACGCTGTTACGGTAGTTTTTCAGCATCTTTTTGCCGTAGGCGTATTCGTAGAGCAGGCCCTCCGTGATGAAAATGGTGTAGTCGTCGCCCTGACCGAAGATGAAGGTGGCTAAGATAATGTTCACGATGTTGAACTTGATGCTGCCCAAGTACATGATACCCAAAATCCACATCCAGCCGATCGTGAGCGGCAGAAAGGCCAGCAGCGACAACTCCAAGCGCCCGAACGAAAGGCAAAGGAAGAAGAACACGACGATGCTGCACACATAAAGGATGTAATCGAAATCGTCGGACAAAGCCGAAACCAGATTGTTGCCTACATCACTGATACTGAACGCGAAACCCGTTTCAGGCAAAGTCTGTCGCAGTTGCTGTTTCAAAGGCTCGGAAGCCGCAATGGGTACACGCACGAAGTTGACCACCTTTGCGATGCTATCGTGTTGCAAAGTATAGGTCTGGCACAACGCCAGCAAAGGTGCCATCTCGGTCTCGGATAACGGTTCGTAAGGCCTTGTAATTCCTTCTATGAACGGTGCAAAAGCATTCGCTGTAAAGCCCGCTTTTACCGCTTCTTGCTTCACTTGATCTGCAACTTCGGGGTGTCGCTCCCAAAACGCCGTCCAAAGTGCCAAGGATGCTTTTTGCTTCTCTATGGAAGGCAACAACCCATCGGGACCTGATACCGTCGCAGAGAGACTGTCGGAAAGCAGGCGGCGACAATCGGCCATCATGGTTTCGTTCTTCGCCAGGGCTTCTTGTAGGTTTTGGCCTTCCGAAACGACATAAATCAAGTCCGATTCGCCTTCTTTTTGCAACGACTCGCTCAAAATGGCCAAGTCTTTTTGCTGCTGTTGGATCATGTAGTTGATGTTGTGCAGGTCGGCATCATAGGCGGTGTCTTGGCTGAAATAGCCGAGAATCAATGTGATGATGACCAAAGGCCAGAAGGCGTACAACTTGATTTTGCGCCAAGTCTCAGAGGGTGCCTTGCCATCGTCGACGAAGAGTTTTTTGGTTTTCTTGGGCGTGACAGCAAATAAAGGCAGAAAAACCATCACGAAAAGGATAGTGCCGACCAACATCAGCGCACCGAAAAGGCCCAAGTCGCGCATGGCCTCGGCCTTTACGAAGACAAGGCAGGCAAAGGCTGCCACCGTGGTGATGTTGCCGATGACCAAAGGCTGGATGACGTCTTTCAAGGCCTCGCGCTTGTCGGGTTCTTGCTTGATATGGTCGAGGTAATGCAAGGGATAGTTGACCGCAATGCCCACAATGACAGAACCAATGCCCACCACAATGATGGAGATGCTCGACTTGAACAAGGCGATAACTGCCAAGGCAAAAACCCAGCCGAAAAGGATGGAAATGCCCAGCCAAAGCAGGTTGCGTTTGCGCGCCATGGTGAACATCAGGATGCCGAAAATCAGCACGATAGCCAAGGCAACAGAAAGGAAGCTGTCTTTCTTGATTTGTTGGGCGTTAGTCACGGCGATGGTGGGCGCGCCCACAGCGGAGATATATACGTAGGGCGAGGTCACTTCAGTTTGCGCGATGACTTTATCGATAAGTTCCACAATCCGTGCATTGCCTTTAGTGTCGCTGCCTGAAAACGGCGAGTTGAAAAAGGCAAAACCCATGTCGCCGCGCTCGTTGAAGAGGTATTCGTCCTCCACGCGGTAACCCTGTGTAGGATTGAGGGCGTTGAGGCGTTGCAACGAGGGCGAATAGAGGTTGAGCGGGTCGGCCTTCACGCCATCGACCACAAAACTGACCGTCGGCATCGATAGTATCCGCTTGATGTTACCCATACAAGTGGCCACATAGTCTGGTTCAGCCAACAGCGAGTCCATGCGCTGATAGTCGGCTTCGGTCAAAAACAAGGCTTGGTTTTCGCGGATGAAATCGATGGCATCAAACACTTGGCTGTCGTCTACTTTGCAGTGCAAGTCGCTGACCAACAAGGCCGTATCTTCCGTTTTCCAATTCGCTTCAAAGGCGTCCATGGCATCCATTAGGGCATCAAGAGCCTCGTCACCATCGAGTTTTGAAGTGTCTGCAGCAAAGATGACCGTGATTTGTCCCTGGTTGCTGAGGTCATCGTAAACCGAGGTGTATTTTTCTTTTTCGGGGTCGGTGGGCAGGAAGTCGGCGATGTTTTCCTTATAGTCCAAACGCAAGGCCGAAAACACGCACAACGCCATGATTACCAGCATTAAAGCGATGGAAAACTGCTTGTTGTGCGACAGGCGGTCGTAGATGGAAAGGAAGAACTTATTCATGGTGCCTCCTTGCTTTTCGGATAAGTCGTGAAGGCCAACCGTAGACCAGCGCAACCATGCACAAAACGGTGTTCAGCACGCTGATGCGAAAGAAGTCCCAAAACGGGCGGAAATGCGTGACGCGGTCTTCAGGATAGCACACATTGACTTTGATAGGCACCAAATCGATGCCACGCCAAGCGGAAAAGACCAACAACGACAATTCAGCTTCATAACGGGCGCTGAAGATGTGCGGCAATTTTTGCAACGGATAAAGCCGATAACCCGTTTGCGTGTCGGGCAGATGGACACCCGTTTGGACCTTAAACCAAAAATTCGAGAACTTGTTGGCAAAGGTGTTGCCGCCAGGCATGTTCTCTTGGTTTAAGTTCCGACTACCCACTATTAGAACGTTGCTGTTCCCCTTTCGGGTCAGCGGGTCATGACCCGCTGTCAGCAACGCTTCTATAAACAGAGGTATGTCCTCGGGAAAATGCTGTCCGTCGCTGTCGATGGTCAAGACATAATCGAAACCCATGGCCTTGGCTTTCTTGAAGCCTTGTTTCAGCGCGTAGCCTTTGCCTCGGTTGCGGCCATAATCCACCACAGTAACACGCTCTCCGAATGAAGCCAAGATTTCAGCCGAATTGTCGGTGCAGCCGTCATTGACGACGATAACATCAGTACAAAAAGCCAGCACCCTTTCCACCACGTCACGCAGTGTGCCGCCATTGTTATAGGTCGGCATCACCACGCAGACTTTCTGTTGCTGCATTGTTACTTGTATGTCGGAGGCGTCAATTTTGTTCATAGCTGAAAGTCAACGACATTTTGGTGTAAACGGTGCTGTCATCGGCAATGACGATCTGTGTTTTACACTCTGTTTCGCCCTCCGCGACATGAGAAAAAACGAATTTGACCTCTTTGCTCTCGGCGGGAAGCAACAGGGAAAGGTATTTGATGTTCTTGGACGCTTTCAAATACAGCGGTCGGCCCAGCTTTTGTTGCATCAACATGCCAGCCTCTTGCAGCAGGCAAGCCCCCGGCGTGATAGGATTGCCTGGAAAGTGCGCCTTGTAAACCGGATGCTCGGGATTGCACCGCACCACGGCCTCAAAACTATCGTTGGTGTCCGTTATGGATTGGGTTAGGAAAAGGTTGTCCAAGAAGTTCATGGTTGAATTGGGTTTTTATGGCGCAAAGATAATATACTTGTCGAAATCCGAAAATAGTTTTATGACTTACTCACAATTATTCAACAATCTCCCAATGTCCACTATATCCGCTTCCAACGTATTTTATATGAGGAAGTTTGGAAATATGACGTTTGATTGTTGCTATACCTTTACCGCTCAGTTTTGCCAATTCCTCTGTAGTCACTGTGGGATTTTTCCTAATTTGTTCTTCTATCCAAGTATCAAGATTTTTCCCTTGAGTATCATCTTGAGTATCATCTTGAGTATCATCTTGAGAGACGTTCAGTATCACTGTTTCCTCGCACCCCTCATGTATAGGGATAAACACATTGATGAAGTTCCGTTCCTCGTTGGTTTCAATCGTGGCACGAGGTGAACCGTTCTTTTGCATCTCTTCCTGAATGGTGGGAATGCCTGTTGAGCGACCTTCTGTCAAATCCAACTCCTTCAAGAAGTCTCCCAGACGACGGTTGCGGTAACGACGTGAAACCAAACGTTCCCCTTTCTCAATGGCATAACTGGAAATGGAACGGTCAGGGCCAGGAAAACTGAGAATATGGATTCCTTCTGGTTCAACTGAAATCTCCACAGGCTCGTATTGCTGATAGTCACGGTGATACAAAGCGTTCACAATCACTTCTTCCAACGCTTGGATGGGATAGTTGAAGTAACGAATGCTTTCTGGCACATCCTTCTGTTTGATGACGAACTCCCGAATGATGGTGTTCTTCAGGTAGGTCAAAGTTCCATTGACCAACTGCGGGACACTTCCATGTATGGTGGTCTCGCTGAAGTTGTTAGGTCCTTTGATGCGGCCTTCGGGGAATATTACTATGTCTACCTGGGTGTATTTGAAAAACTTCTCCGGATGCTCGCAAAACATCATCGCCGTTACATTCTTGATTATGCGGTTCTCAGTCGGTCCCGTCAACAATTCCATCTGATCCAAGGTCTCCGCCAAGGACTGGGTGAACAACGAGGCCTCTAACTTGCTGCCGATGGTGGCCAGATAGTCACGAAGCAGCACCATCGAAATGTCGCTCATGGTAATGTCTGGATTGGGACGCTCATCAAACGGCACACGGTTGGCCATATCCCGCAATTCGTCTAACACTTCACCCTTCGCCTCTATACTGCTTGAGCCGCTGCGGACGTAATACTTCATCTTCTTTTCTTTAGCTGTAACATTCATCGGAATGGCATACGGACGATTTACACCCGACGGTGCCCATATCACCAGCACTTGCTGGCCGTCGACATCCTCCACCGAAGTTCTTGGCAGATAATAGGGGTCGAACATATTGTTATACCCTACCATTTTCTTCAATATCCCGTCCACCGCCTCGATGTTTATCCCTGTAACGGGGCGCTTCGCAAGACCATTATCGTCCTGCTCAACACCCACAAGAACGTATCCGCCACCAAGGTTGTCGAAGTCGTTGGCAAACGCACAGAGGCTGTGATAAATGTCCACAGGATTCCATCCCTTCTTGAACTCAATCCGGTTATCTTCTATCTTCCTCTTATTCAGCAGGTCTTCTATATTGATTGGTAGTGCCATACATTATTTCTGTTTCGTTTTGCAAAGATACTCATTTTTTGAAATAAAAAGGACATTTCTTTACGTTCCAGCAAGCTCCGCGAAGCATGTCATCCCAACGTGGGCTTGTGGGCTGGCAAGGGATCTATGCTTTGCGGAGCTGTCCAACACACACACAATATTATATTGATTGTCAACAATAAACCCGACAGCAAACGACAACAAACGACTACTGTCGACAACAAACGTTTAATCAACGGCTTTATCCTGACAAGGATTGCATCTTTGCGGCAAAATAATGGCGTATAGGTCAAATTGCAGGCTGAAAAAAGCAACTTGTTGTTCAATGGGTCA
>ERZ809497.2-NODE-2-length-34247-cov-6.479644_pt1 | contig 34247 bp, 34 predicted proteins | sample MGYA00521237_ERZ809497 | MGnify/ENA primary metagenome ERZ809497 (study PRJEB31581, sample SAMEA3312976) | metagenome | study: EMG produced TPA metagenomics assembly of the PRJEB8939 data set (Metagenomic analyses of Rumen microbiomes reveals... | reverse complement strand
GTGGGCTCGGTGAACGACCGTTCCAAGGCCGCCGACAGTGACTATGTATGGGCATTGAAGGACATCAATTTCAAAGTAGAACAAGGCGATGTGGTGGGCATTATCGGAAAGAACGGTGCAGGGAAGAGCACGCTGCTGAAGTTGCTTTCCAAGGTGACGGCACCTACCACAGGCACCATTAAGGCCAAGGGCCGCATTGCCAGTCTGCTTGAGGTTGGTACAGGCTTCCATTCCGAACTGACGGGACGTGAGAATATATACATGAACGGCACTATTCTTGGCATGACCAAGAAGGAAATTGATGGCAAGTTAGATGAGATAGTGGATTTCTCTGGCTGTGAACGCTACATCGATACCCCTGTGAAACGCTATAGTAGCGGTATGATGGTGCGTCTTGGCTTTGCGGTCGCAGCGCATCTTGAGCCAGAGATTCTGGTGGTGGATGAGGTGCTGGCCGTAGGCGATGCTGAGTTCCAGAAAAAGGCTATCGGAAAGATGCAGAATGTGAGTTCAAGTGAAGGAAGGACCGTTTTGTTTGTAAGTCATAATATGGCGAGCTTGAAGGCTTTGTGCAGAAGAGGTATAATGCTTGAAAACGGTTCGGTTTGTTTTGACGGTTCGATGGGAGAGGCTATCGCCCTGTACTTGAAAGACAATGACATTATAGAAGAGGGTGATATTGTTTGTGGCTTGAAGCAAGTGTCTTCGGATATGAAATTGACCAATGTGTTAGTTAATGGTAAACCGGAAAAAGTGGTACACTTGGTGTATCCTGAGAGGGAGATGACTATTGAAGTGGAGGGTGAATTGCTTAGGGATGTCCCGATTGCGATAGAATGCAGGATCTTTGATAGGGAGAATGTGCTTTTGGCAAAATTTGCTCCAGCTTTGATGCAGGATGAAGTAAAAAAAATCAAGGCAGGCAGTTTCTGTTTGAAAGAAATAATGCATCTTCCTATGAATATGACCAACGGAGAATATAGAATGGAAATTGCTGTTACGCATCCAAATGTTGAGTATTTGGCTAGGATTTCAAATGCCGTTCGATTGTCGCTGTCGGGATATATATCTCCTACGGGTAATCCTATGGTCTATACCAATCACGGTTTGCTGTATTTGGAATAGGATTAATTAAATGACAAAGGTTTCGATAATTACTATCAACAGGAACAACAAGGAAGGTTTGCGCAAAACCATGCAATCTGTTCTTGATCAGGATTTTGACGATTTCGAGTATATCGTAGTAGATGGCGCAAGTGATGATGGCAGTTTGGATGTGATTCAAGAGTTCGAGCCCCAATTTGCTCAAAAAGGGAAAGCGCCTTTCCAATATGAATCGAAGCCTGATAGGGGAATATTCCATGCGATGAATAAAGGTATCGTGAAAGCGAATGGAGAATATCTTTTGTTTTTGAACTCGGGAGATTATTTAGCTGCGCCTACGGTATTGTCCGATTTTTCACGGATAGGAGCGACAGAGGATTATGTGTCTGGGAATATTGTTGTTACAATAGGTGGACATAATGAGATTAGGAAAAACCCAGAGAAAGTGGATTTCTTATTTCTACATCATCAAGCAATTCATCATCAAGCAACGTTTATTAAACGAACAGCATTTGAACTATATGGAATGTATAATGAGGGAGATAAAATAATGGGAGATTGGGAACATTCTTTCAGGAGCATTGTGATGGGGGGAGCTAGTTATAAGCATATTGAATTAACTGTATCCTTTTATGATATCACGGGAATTAGTTCTTCTGGGTTACTAAAAGATAGGTCCCAGCAAGAGAAGAAGATTGTATATCTATCAATAATGCCAGAATATATAGTCGATGCGTTAGAATATTATAAAGAATTAGAGAAATCTTTTTCAGATAAAATGGTTTTATATAATGAATATATGAATATTAAGAATGGCAAAATGGGGTTTGTTGTACGTATAATTCTTAAATTAAAAGAAAAAAAGCATAAATTTGCATTAAAAACGCGAAAAAGGGGTTGACTTTTAAAACAACATTTCAGATGAATTTAAAAGAAACGAAAAATAACATACCATTAATTAAGCATATACCAGGCCCACACAAAATAAGACGCTTGCTTTCAAGACAAAATATGAAAAGTGTCAGATTACGGTATTTAATGCACCATAACAAGAGAAAATATGCAGATTATCTTTTCAAAAAAAAGTTTGGTTATAGCATTGATTGGAAACATCCTAGAGACTTGAACGAATGGATTAATTATCTTGCGTTCAAGACAGATACTACAGAATGGTCACGTCTTGCAGATAAGTATGAAGTTCGTAATTTTGTAGCAGAAAGAGGGTTGTCTAAAATACTGTTGCCTTTGTATGGAAAGTGGAATAAAGCGTCTGATATTGATTTTGATATTCTTCCAGATAGTTTTGTGTTAAAGACTAATGGTGGCTGTGGGGATACTATTATTGTCAAAGACAAAAGGAACGCTGATTTGAAAGAAATTATAAAAAAAATTGATTTAGCCATGGCACAAAGGGATACGATTTTTTTGAGATCAGCCGAACCTCATTATTTAAAAATTGGCCAAATGGTTATTTGTGAAAAACTAATATCCCCCCCACCCATAGAATACAAGTTTTATTGTTTCGATGGCGAACCATTTTGTGTATTAACATGTAGTAATAGGGATTTAGAGAAACATACTGTAGATTGGATGTTATATGATTTGGATTGGAATCGACGACTTGATTGGATGATGCCCGCTTTTAGAAAAGACATAGAGATGGTACGTCCAAACAAGTTGGAGGAAATGATAGAGTATGCAAAGATTTTATCTAAAGGTTTCCCTCATGTGAGAGTGGATTTATATCAACCTGACAATAATGTGTATTTTGGAGAAATGACATTTACTTCAACAGCTAGTAGGATTGATTGGTGTGAACCTGCAATTCTGCGACTTATGGGGGACAAGGTTGGTGAGGCATTGGGTAAAAAGTCAAAACAGATGAGTTCAATTTAAACGAATGAATAAATCTCTTTTCTCCATTCTTGTCGTCAACTACAACAATGGTCGCTATTTTCAAGAGGCTATTGATAGTGTTCTGGCTCAAATTTATAAAAAATTATGATAATGGATAGTTTCCGACAAGCTTTTTTGATAACGGCATATAAAGATCCTGTTCAGTTAATGAGATTGATTGAAAAGGCGAAAGATTTTTATATCTATGTTCACGTTGATAAAAATTGTATCCAGGCTTTTGGGAAGGTGATAAAAGCATACGAAGAGAATCCACGTGTAACCATTGTGTCAAGATACCATGTGTCGTGGGGCAGCTATAATCATTTGCAATCTGTTGTGTATCTGATGAATTTGGCACGAAATAATCCTCATATCAAATATGTACACGTGCTTTCTGGACAAGATTACCCAATTTGCTCATTAAGGAACGGCTTCCTTCAGTTTGAGGATATGAAAACTATTTATATGACTTGTAGGTGGTTGTTTGATACAAATGACAATGTGGTTAGGAGGTATGAAAGGTTGCATCTGCTTGCCCCCATTCTTGATATGAGAAGCGACATGTATAACAAATTAGACAAGTACTTTTCTTTTGGTAAAAAAAGAATTGGGGGAGTTGAGATAAAAGATTTGTACAAAGGGATGATTTTGGCATCGATGCCGATGGAGGTGTGTAGATATGTATGTATGTAAGGGGGTAGGGGGAGGCGATTTTATAGAGCTTTGATGTTTAGTGAGATACCAGAAGAAGTATTTTTTCAAACAATAATCATGGGATCGGGATATAAGGACAATGTTGTTATGGACAATTTAAGGTTTACCTTATGGTTTGAGAAAAACGGCTCATCTCCCGGGGTGTTGGATGAAAGCGATTATGAGGGTATTATGAAGAGTAATGTGTTGTTTGCCAGAAAAATAGATTCAAGAATTTCCAATAGATTGTTAGAATTAATTGACCAAAAAGGATGAAAGGCAAATCTTTGTTTTCCGTCCTCATTGCCAACTACAACAATGGCCGCTATCTGCAAGAGGCCATCGACAGCGTGTTGTCACAAACCTATACGAATTGGGAAATTATATTGGTCGATGACAATTCGACCGACAATTCGCAGGAAATCTATAAAAAATACGAAAAAGACCCCCGATTCCATATATATTATAACGAAGAGAATAAAGGCTGTGGCTACACCAAGCGTCGTTGTGCAGAGCTGGCGAAAGGAGAGTTATGCGGCTTCTTAGATCCAGATGACAAACTGTTATCCGACGCCTTGGAGATAATGGTCGAGGCTCATCAAGAACATCCAAATTGTTCTTTAGCATATTCAACATTGTTTTTATGGGATGATGCGTCTGGTGTAACCAAGGTACTTGAGGATGTTGGGACGATGGAAAATGGTGAGGATTTCTTGATTTCATCAAAAAGGATTGTCTCCCACTTCGCTGTTTTCAAGAAATCGTTTTATGAAAAGACAATTGGCATTGATGAGACGTTAACCTCTGCTGTTGATTTTGATTTGTATGTAAAAATGGAAGAGGTGGGTGATTTGCTGTTTATTAATAAACCATTGTATTTTTATAGGCAAGGGAATGTCAATTCCATTTCGATGGGGAGTAAAGATTTGAAAAACAAGGCATATTCTAATAGGGTTAAGGCTTCGTTGAATGCTTTTGTCAGGAGGATTAAAGATGAACATCCTTTGTTTAAAGCTCACAGGCAAAAGAGTTTGTGTGTTATGCGTTGGCAATTGGGATATTATCATAGGAATAAAATAGAACGTCAATCCATACGGTGGCTGCGATACGTTTATTGGTATTGGCGGGGCAATGGATGTTCGGTGAAATCGTTGAATCATATTAGAAAGGCAATGGTGAGATGAATTATCGGATTGCTTTGTTGTCGGCCTATATCGGCAGCCCGGGGAAGAATGAGCTGAAGATGACGGATGGTTGTCGGCGAAATCTGGAAGCGCATGGCGTTGATACGTTTCTATTCAATGAGTCCCATAGGGAACTGTTGGAATCGTGCGTTTTGCCGAACGAGGATTATAAGCCAAGTGATGGCAAAAAGAAAAGAAGCAAGATGAGGAATTGGGTGGACAATGTTCGTTTCCGCCAATTCATGTATCCAACCGAAAAGACGACAAGGAACAGACTGGTAGCCAAGCTCCCCAAAATGCAGTTTTACAAATTATTGGATAAAGAGTACGACTACTATATTTGGATGGATTCCAAGTTTACCCTATTGGACGATTGGTTGGATGCTATTTTAAAATGGATTGAACTCTATGGACAACATGATTTGGTGCTATGCCGTCATAGTGAAAGAAATAGCATAGTGAGTGAGTATGAGTATATGAGATATCATGCGCGCAAGAAGTCTAAAATAATATGTTCCAAATATGTCCTAAAGGACATGTATTATCAAGTCCAAGACTATTTGTCTGATAAAAGCTTTGTTGACGATCGATTGTATGAGGCGGGTTTCCTGCTTTATTCAAAGCGCATATTGAACCACAAGGATTTCTTGGATGCATGGTATGCCCACAATTACTATTACACTATTCAAGACCAATTGAGTTTGCCTTATTTGGTGCAAAAATATAAGATAGACGTTTTCCCGCTTGAGCAAAGTGTGTATAAATTGCCAGGGACGAAGTATGGGTATTGGGATTAGTAATGAGCAAATTGTTTGTCATCATAGTCACTTACAAAGGCCGGCAATGGTATGACCGTTGCTTCACCTCTTTGCGTGAGTCCACTATCCCAGTACAAACCATCGTTGTGGATAATGCTTCCAATGATGGCACGTTGGAATACATCAGAGAGAACTATCCTGAGATTCATTTGATTGAGTCGAAGGAAAACTTGGGATTCGGCAGGGCTAATAATATTGGGATGCGTTATGCATTGGATCATGGTTGTGACTATGTGTTTTTGCTGAATCAGGATACTTGGATTGAACCGGATGCCATTGAGAAACTTGTTAATGTGCAGATTGGGCATGAAGAATACGGTATTTTGAGTCCCTTGCATGTCGCCCCTGATATGAGTCGGCTAAATATGCTGGTTGATGACGGGAAAAGCCAGTATTTCAAGAATCTAGAGATGGTGAGTGACTTGTGCCTTGACATTCCCAAGGAGGTCTATCCCGTTATTTATGTGAATGCTGCTGCATGGTTGCTTCCGCGAAAGACATTGGAGACGGTAGGAGGTTTTGACCCGATTTATTTCCATTATGAGGAAGATGACGATTACCTGAATCGAGTGCGTTATCATAAATTGAAAGTTGGAGTGTGTCTTCAGGCAAGAATAGTCCATGACCATTCTAAGCTGTTTGATTCGCTTCCACTTTCGAAAACGAGAATCCATCGGGATCAATTGCTGAAAGTGAGGTTCGCAAATCCGAGCAATGACGAGTCAATGTCAAAATACAGAAAATACTTAATCAGGAAAGCGGTAGTGTCGTATATCAGAGGCGATAAGAAAAACGCTAAGCTGTTTTGGGATGATTTCAAGTTTTTGGGAGATAACCGAAGGGCCATAGAAAATAGCCGTGTGGAAAACAAAAAGGTGCAGTCTTCTTGGTTATGAGTCGTTTTTTTGAGAAGTTGAAAAGAAAAGCAATTCATTTGCGGCTTAGTCCGATAAGAGTGTTTTGCTTTCATCAAGTGAGTGATGAGTTCGAAACCGACACGATGATGGAATGTGATTGGATTCAGACAGATGTGTTTAAGCAACATATTCTTGCCCTGAAGGAAAGATATACTTTTATTCCGCTGTCAGAGGTGACCTGGCATTTGAAGCATGATCGTTTCCGTTTCAAGAAGTATGCAGCACTTGCTGCCGATGACGAGTGGGCTTCGCTCAAGAATGTGCTTCCATGGCTCGCTGAACAAAATGTTCCAGTGACATTGTTCGTCAATCCGGCATATTTGGACGGAAAGAATTTTAGGGACAGAGAGAGTGAGAAGTATATGACGCAAGAAGAACTGGAGCGATTTTCCGTTTCATGCAAAGGTTTGTCCGTTGCGTCACATGGTTGGGAGCATAAAAATGTGTCTGCGTTTTCTGAATCGAGATTTCAGGAGGATGTTGAGCAATCCATCCAAGCATTATGTGCGTTCCCATGTTATATTCCTTATTATGCATACCCATGGGGGCGGCATACTTCCATGAATGATAGTGTTCTTCATGACAATGGATTGATTCCTGTGTTGATGGATGGTATGAAGAACTATTCGGATCCTTTGTTGATACATAGAGAATTGTTGATGGAATGAACACTCCTGTCCTTCTTATAACCTTCAACCGCCCTTATCATACAAGGCGGGTTCTTGAAACCGTCCTTGCAGCCCAACCTCAAGACTTATATGTTTTTCAGGATGGTGCCCGCCTGAGAAATGAACGGGATAAGAAAAAATGCGCAGAGGTTAGGGAGGTTATAGAAGAACTGACTGCCAAGTGTGAAGTTCGTGTGCATACTCTCTATTCGGACAAGAACTTGGGTTGCGGTCCAGGACCGATGACGGCTCTCAATTGGTTTTTTTCGGAGAACGAAATGGGAATTATCCTTGAAGACGACGCGGTGCCGCATCCTGATTTTTTCCCTTATTGTGAAGAGTTGCTGGAAAAATACAAGGATGATAAATCGATATGTGCCATTGGTAGTATGAATGTGGACACGCAGAAATGGGGTGACGGTTCTTATTATTTTAGTATGATGAACCGAAACCTTTGCGCATGGGCCACTTGGCGTCGTGCGTGGCAACGCTTTGACCTCCGCTTGATGCATGTTTCGCGACGACAATTGAGTGATGCACTTTGCAGGTATGGCTGTGGCGTTTTGGAGCGTGAGTATTGGTGCGATCGCCTCGATGAAGTGCACAAGGACGGATGCAGGGGACGCAGTTGGGATATGCAATTTATCATGTCGATTTGGTTGAACCATGGCAAAGGCATAATACCGAATGTGAATCTGTCAAGTAATATTGGGACGGTAGGCGAAGCGACCCACGTAATGCGAGCAGGAAATCTGATTGATAATGTTCCCACACATTCCATCTTGCCTCTTGTTCATCCTTCGTCTGACGAGATTCAGAAAGAAGCCGACCGCCAATTCCATTTCCGTTATTTTGAATCCAATAAGTCTGACTGGGGTAGGATGATGACCCTTCGTCATGTGTTGAGTAAAAGGGCTAAAAGATTAGTGGGACATCAGGGTCCATGGTTGAAAAAGAAGAAATGAAAATAAAGTATTACATCCAAAAACTATTAGGCCGTTGGCTTGATCAACCAATTATTCCCGTTGGTAAAACGACGGGTTATTCTTTGGTGCGTTCCGAAAGGCATAAGGTTAGGACGGGCAAATATACCAAAGTGAATGCTCCGTATTTTTTGCATGGGGTGAGTTTGGGTGATTATTCCTATATCGCAAAGAATTCAAGTGTCTCCAATTGTGCCATAGGAAAGTTTTGTTCTATTGGCCCGAATTTCTGTTGTGGTTTGGGCCTTCATCCGACCAATGGAATTTCTACGGCTCCTATGTTCTATTCCATCACAAGGCAAAATGGAATGACATTGTGCAAGGAAAACAAGGTGGAGGAGTCGAAGCAAACGATTATTGGCAATGATGTCTTTATTGGTGCCAATGTCACTGTGTTGGATGGCGTTCGCATTTCTGATGGCGTTGTGATTGGTGCAGGGGCGGTTGTCGTGGATGATATTCCTCCTTATGCAATTGTCGTCGGTGTTCCTGCCAAAGTAGTGAAATACCGTTTTGATGAGAAGACCATTGAAACGTTGCTTGAAAAACGGTGGTGGGATGGAATAGAGGAGGAGTTGCAAAAGGTTGAACGGAATTTTTGGGATGTGGAGGCGTTTGTTAATGGATGATACGAAAAAAATAGCCATCATAGGAGCGTCATATCTGCAGCTTCCATTGGTGAAGAAGGCAAAGGAAATGGGACTTTATACTGTTTGCTTTGCTTGGGCTGAAGGGGCTGTATGCAAGGACGAGGCCGATGAATTCTATCCGATATCAATCGTGGAGAAGGAACAGATACTTTCGGTCTGTTGCGAAAAGCATATTGATGGCATTTGTACCATTGCCTCTGATGTGGCTGCGCCTACGGTGGCATATATTGCCGAGAACATGGGCTTGGTTGGCAATTCGTATGAAGCCGCCAAGCGTGCCAACAATAAGTATCTGATGCGGCAAGCATTCTCTGCTGCTGGTGTACCATGTCCTTATTATCAAATGATCACTTCTTTTGAACAATTGGATTCGAAAAAATTGCAATTTCCCATTATTGTGAAGCCGACTGATAGGTCGGGAAGTTTGGGAATCACCAAACTTGAAAAGCGAATGGAATTGCAGGCCGCAGTTGAGACCGCCATGAATTGTTCATTCAAACACGAAGCTATCGTTGAAGAGTTCGTTGAAGGCAGAGAAATCAGTGTGGAGTTCATTTCTTATAATGGCGTGCATTATCCATTGCAGATTACGGATAAGGTTACCACGGAAGCGCCTCATTTTGTTGAATTGGAGCATCATCAACCTGCTACATTGACCAATGAACAGTATGCCCGAATATATGATTTGACAAAAAGAGCCTTGAATGCATTGGGCGTGACTAATGGTGCTTCTCATTCTGAGTATAAGATTACGGAAAGCGGGAGGATTTATGTGATGGAAATTGGTGCCCGAATGGGTGGCGACTTTATCGGGAGCGATTTGGTACGGCTCTCGACGGGTTATGATTATTTGAAAGGGGTGATCGAAGTGGCTTTAGGCGAATTCGAAAAGCCGATTTTCGGCGAGAGGCATCATGCGGGAGTATTCTTCTTGTGTGAAGAAACGAAACATTTACAATCTATTATAAAAGAAGAAAAATTGCCCCAAATAGTTCGTGCTGAGATAACTGATGAGGCTTTGCGATTCGTGAAATGCAGTGCGGATAGAAGCGGATTCTTTATTTATCAGAGTGATGCGAAATTAGAATTAAATTAGATAGAAAAAATGAAAATCTCTATTGTTTCTCCGATATATAAAGGAGAGAAGATGCTACATCATCTTGTAGACCGCTGTGAAGCTGCTGTTTCAACAATTACAGATGACTATGAAATTATTCTTGTCAACGACTGTTCTCCAGATAATTCATGGTCCGTACTTAAGGAAATATGTTCAACAGACAAACATGTAAAGGCAATTGACCATAGTCGTAATTTTGGGCAGCATCCTGCAATTTCTACGGGATTTCGTTATGTAACAGGAGACTGGGTCGTACTCATGGACTGTGATTTGCAAGATTGTCCAGAAGATATACCGGCATTGTATGCTAAAGCACAGGAAGGATGGGATATAGTGTTTGCTCGAAGAGGTGAACGGCATGATACTTTCTTTAAGCAATTAGGAGGAAAGGTATTCCATGTATTTTTCCGTTGGTTGACCGGTATCAATACTGACAAAAACATTGGCAACTTCAGTATTTTCAAAAGAGCATGTGTTGATGAGATTCTTAAAATACCAGATCAGTCACGTTCGTTTGGAACATTGATTAGACACGTGGGTGGCAAAACAACTTCGATTGAAGTTGACAGACCACAACGTGAAGAGGGTACTACTGGATATACACTTTCCAAGCTTTTTAAACTCGCATTCGAAAATAGTATCTCGAATAGCAATAAGCCATTGCGGATGGCAACTATACTTGGACTTGTCATGTCTGTAATATCGACTCTATTAGCAATGTATCAGATTGTGGCTAAATTATTTGGTTTTATTACGGTAACTGGCTACACGTCAACAGTTGCCTCTATATGGTTTGTTGGAGGGTTAATCCTTTTTGTACTAGGTATTATAGGCCTTTATATTGGAAGAATTTATGATCAGGTAAAGGGTAGGCCCTACTCTGTAGTACGTGAAACAATCAATGTAGATTGATGAAAAAGTTCTTGTTGCTTTGTGTTTGCTTTCTGATTGCCTCTAGTTCTGGAGTTTTTCTGAAATTTGCATCAATGTATGAGTTTCTGTCATTTCGATATGTCTTTTATTTTGGAGTGACCTTGGCTGTTATGGGTATTTATGCAGTATTGTGGCAAGAAGTATTGAAGTTAATACCACTTAACAAGGCGTATCTTTACAAAAGTTCTGGCATTGGTATCAGCATGTTATATGCATATATCATCTTCGACGAGAAAATTACTATCTTCAATATTATAGGATGTGCAATGATTATTGCAGGTATTATGATTTTGTCATATAAACGAAGGCAAGCAGAATGATGTATCTTTTTGTTATAATGGGAATGTTTGCTTGCTCATGTTCGCAAATTCTTCTAAAGAATAGTGCAAACAAGAAGCATAGTAGTTTTATTGCCTCCATGTTAAATTGGCGAGTAATTCTTGCTTATGTCATTTTCTTTGGCTCTATGCTTATAAACGTCACAGCTATGAGTCATGGATTAAATCTCAAAGAACTACCTATATTAGAGGCATCAAGTTACCTGTTTGTGCCTTTACTCTCATATCTTTTCTTAAAAGAGAAAATTGGATTGCGTGAGCTTGGAGCTATGTTCCTTGTGTTTTTTGGCATACTAGTGTTTTATGTGTAATAAAGAGAATAGAGTAAAACTGGCCGTAATGGGAGCTAGTAAGTGGCAGTTGCCCGTTTATCTGAAAGCAAAAGAAATGGGTATTGAGACCCATGGATTTGCTTATGAAGAAGGTGCTTTGGCAAAAGACCATGCTAGTTTTTTCTACGCTATATCTTTGGCAGACAAAGAAAGAATTGCCCAGAAATGCAAAGAGATAGGAGTTAATGGTGTAATATCTAGTGCCTCCGATTTTGCAACAGAAATATCTTGTTGGGTGGCTGAACAGCTTGGACTTAATACTAATTCGTATCAGACTGTCGTGAATGTACACGATAAGGCATGGGTTCGCGAAAAGACCAAGCATTTAACTTCCATCCATCAACCGATAACAGTTTCAGGTAGCTTGGATACAATAAAACTGCCTTTTTTCCCATGTGTTGTTAAACCTGTTCATGGTAAAGGGAAGCGTGGCGTTTGGCTCGTTAAATCTCTGGAAGAGTTCGAGAAAATAAAGGACCAAGCTGAATATAAAAATGATGAGAATGCGCTTGTTGAGCAGTTTGTTGTTGGCAAGGAATACTCTGTTGAAACACTTAGTTTCCATTCACAGCATTATGTTGTACAGGTTACAGAAAAAGTGTCTGATGGCGCTCCACATTTTGTTGAGTTAGGACATCACCAACCAGCAGATATTTCAGATGAATGTAGAGAAAGAATCTGCATTGCTACTAGAGATATTCTTACTGCAGTAGGATTTACTGATGGCGCATCACACGTTGAACTTAAAGTTACGGAACAAGGCAGTATTTACCTTATCGACTTGAATCCACGAGGTGGTGGCGATTATATTTCGACACATCTAATTCAACTATCAACGAATTGTGACTTCATTAAAGAGATTATTAATATTGCACTTGATCGTTTTGATGCAAGTGGGTATCCTTATGAGCATGTTGCATATTCGGGCGTGTATTTCCTAACAAAACAGACGGAATACTTATTGCCATATTTTGAACAGAACATACCATGCGTTGTACAAAAAGAGTTTAACAGAAATATTTCCGAGTCTATCAGTAATAATGACAGAAGCGGTTATATGATTTATCAAGATTCAAAAAAACTATCATTATGAAATCAATATTAGTCCTTGGCGCTACAGGTAATCTTGGTGCCTACATCACACTTCATTTTAATAAATTAGGTTGGCGTGTAATTGCTGCGAGTCGTAGAAAAAACGATAATGGATTCTTTGCTGACTATAATATACCCTATTATTCGGTTAATCTTAATGACAAGGTTAGCTTTGATCAACTTCCAACTGACATTGATGTTGTTGCTGACTTTGCTGGTGATCTTCCTGCATCTATGGAAGGCTATCATGGCGAAAAATATATAGACTCAATAATCTATGGTACGTATAATGTCTTGGAATGGATACGTAAGAACCATATACCTCGTATTATATTTCCCCAGACTTTATTTGATGTTCACTATCTTTTTGGCAATAGAGAGCCAATTAGCGCAGATGCTGAAAGGCGAGTTCCTCTTGAAGGAGACCATCAGATGTATGTTATTGCTAAAAACGCAGCTGTTGAAATGATTGAACATTACCATCGTGAAATTGGTTTAGAGCGTTTTATTGTACGTTTATCAAAGGTGTACCAGTACCATCCAAACCATTATACTTTCACAAATGGGAAAAAGTGTCTAATTAATGATTGGTTCTTTATTTCAAAGGCAGAGAAAGGCGAACCAATTGAGATTTGGGGAGATCCAACACGCATACTTGAAACATGCCATGTAGAAGATTTTTTACAGATAATTGAGAAAAGTGCAACTGCCAATCATGATGGTGGTATATACAATATTGGATCGGGTGGTTCGAGCTTGGAAGAACGTATTCGTACCATAGTTGATGTGTTTGCAATAGATGGAAAGAAGTCAGAGGTATCTTATGCTCCAGAGAAACCACTCTGTTCACAATATGTTTTAGATATAACCAAAACGAAGAAAGAACTTGGATATGTACCTAAATATAATTGGCGTGACTATTGTATATGGCTGAAAAATGAGCGTAAAATACAACGCTTTGCAAAAATATGGGGTACAGAAAAGGATTATTAAAAATCAAAAGCCATGATCCAAATCGCTTTCTCAAAAATCATGCTTATCAAATTATCTTATCTCATTGGAATATAAATAAACTTTAAATATGCTCTACTTTAATTCCGCCAATTCCCCCAACGAATTATATTATATTTTTTGTGCTTTATCGGTTCTCTCGGTTGCCGGTATTCAGATTGCTCAAATAGGGGTAAGATAACATTATGCGACATTCTTGCACCAGTATTTGAACCCTTGGGTGATTTGCGGATATGCAATAATGGGAGGAACCTTATTCTATAATGTTTTTTTTTGTTTAAGTCGTGGGGTACAAGTGTAGGAGTTGGGTGGAATCGAATCACTGAGCTAACTATTTGCGCCATGCATTTCACGGCCGTTCTTCAAGAGAAAGTTACTTGGCGGAAGGCTGGTGCTATCGTGATGATTATGACAGGAGTTATGGTGTTTTTTATGTAAGAACAATTTAGTGTTTATAAGATGAACATAAAGAGAGTTTTGGTTTTAATTAGACAAAATTCTGACAGACTCTTTGTTGTGATGAGTGTGTTGATTGCATTGGTCATTGTCATTGCCAATTTTTTTGCCTTGTCAAATAATCTGATTTTTTCAGATGAGGGATGGTATTTGTGCTTGATGAGGGATTTGCCGCATTATGGGAGTACCAGGTTCCATTTACTATTCAATAATGTGTTTGATAATAATATATATGCTATTCGTGTTTCGTGTTGGTTACTTCAAATTATTGGGGGAATAGTCTTGGCTATAGGATTTTGCTCGTTTGTGGACTTGGATGTGTCCCAGCAAAGAAGATGGGTTTTGCTGCTGTTGTCGTTCAGTACTTTATATTGGTGTGGTAGCTTGCAGTCATGCCCTTCATATAATTATAATAATCTTAAGATTTTTTTTGCTGAAATTGGTATGGGCTTGATGTTGCTAGGTTTGTCGAAAGACAATGTGTGGTATATTGTTTTTTCCGGCTTTGCAGTTGCTTTTCTCTTCCCAGTTATGATTACCAACACAATCCTTATTCCTTTAATGTTTTGTGTAATACTGTTTTTGTCAAAAAATAAAATAAGGAATGGATTGGGGTTTGTAGCAGGTGTGGTATTATTCGCTGTGCTATATTGTGTGGCTATAGAGCCCCCAAAAGAGATATTATTAATGCTATCTTCCGAAACACAGCATGTTGTGGATAAAGGAGAAAATGATTACGGAATAATGTTTTTAGTGAAGTGGACAGAGACTTCTGTGATGTATTTGTGTAAATGTGCCATAGTTGCTTCTATTATTTTTGGTTTGAATTATTTCATGGGGAAACATATAAACAATGGTAAAGTAAAAATGTTTTTGGTTTTTGTCTTTTCTTTTGTTGTATTATGGTATTCATGGCGTTATTTTGAACCAATCACCAAACTAAAAAATGGAGAGTGGTTCAATGATTTTATTTGGATTTTCTTTTTCATGATATGTTTGTCTGTTTTGATGGAGAAGATGCCGATGGGTAAAAGGGAAATAATGATGTGCATGCTTTTTTTTCTCATAACAATATGTCTGTCTTTTGGTTCCAATGTCCCATTTTATCGGCACAGAGAAGTGTTGCCTTTCCTTAATTTAATATTGCTTTACCTTGTTATGAAAAAGTCAACTTGGTGGAAAGCGTTGTTGTCAGGAGTGGTTGTTTTTGCTTTCTTGCTTTTTTTGTCTGGGCTTTCTGGTAAGAATTGGCATGGTGATAAATGGTTTGGAAATCATATTCCAGTGGAATCAATTGGCATCCATCAACATGTGAAGTTGGAATCAGGTTGCATTGATAAACTAGTATCGTGTAGGGAAATAATTCCTCAAGGCAGGGTGCTTAACTCGGCGGAGAATTGGGGGCAGGTGGTGCTGTTGGGTTACAAACCTTTGAGCTATGATTTTGATGTTTCGAGGAATGGTGCGGATTGGTTCCAACAAATTGTTGATGTTGAGATGGAAAGAGAGGGGCAGTTATGGGCAATCTCTCATGTTTGGCAGACAGGATTTAATGATTATATGATGTTGCTGCAAGGCTACGAAATGGAAATTGATACTATTCATGAGGATGTGTATTTCCATGTTTGGACCAATAAAGACGATGACAACACATTAACAGAATAATAAATGCATATTCCTTTTAATTTACCACATCTTACGGGCAAGGAGGCTCATTATATGTATCAAGCCGTATCCAACGGCAAACTGAGTGGTAATGGTGAGTTTACAAAACGTTGTCAGCGTTTCTTTGAAGAGAAATACGGTTTTGAGAAATGCTTGCTTACCACAAGTTGCACTGATGCGTTGGAAATGGCGGCCATTTTATGTGACATTAAGCCAGGAGATGAGGTCATCGTGCCGAGTTATACTTTTGTGTCGACGGCGTTGGCGTTCGTACGACAGGGTGCAAGGATTGTATTTGCCGATAGTATGAAGCGCAATCCTAATATCGATGCAGAGTTAATTGAAGGCCTCGTCACGTCACGCACTAAGGCTATTGTGCCAGTGCATTATGCTGGTGTAGCTTGTGATATGGATCGCATTATGCAGATAGCAGAAAAGTATAACTTGCTTGTGGTAGAAGATGCTGCTCAAGCCATTGATTCCTATTATAAAGGTCGACCTTTGGGTACGATAGGCCATCTTTCGGCTTTTTCTTTCCATGAGACTAAGAATGTTATCTCGGGCGAGGGCGGCATGCTGGGCGTCAACGATGAGTGCTTCATTCGTCGTGCGGAAATCATTTGGGAAAAAGGCACCAACCGCGCGGAGTTCTTCCGTGGAGAAGTGAACAAATATGGTTGGTGCGACATTGGATCTTCGTTCCTGCCAAGTGAGGCGGTGGCGGCTTTCCTTTGGGCACAACTTGAGGCATTGGACGACATTCAAACCAAGCGCAAGCAGTTATGGGACAAGTATTACGAACTACTGAAGCCTTTGGCCGATAAAGGTCGTTTCCGACTGCCTGATATACCTGAATATGCCACCAACAACGCTCACATGTTTTATTTGGTGTGCAACAGCCTTCAGGAGCGCACTGATTTGATTGGGAAATTGAAGGAAAATGATATTTTGGCGGTATTCCATTACTTGAGTTTGCATAGGAGCGAGTATTACAAGGACAAGCACGATGGACGCGCACTTCCCGAGTGCGACCGCTATGCGGATTGTTTGGTGCGGTTGCCGATGTATTATGAATTGAGTGAGGATGACGTGAAAAAGATTTGTGATTGTGTATTTGAATCGGTACAATGAAACTCACAATTATCACCATTAACCGAAACGACGCTGCAGGCCTCGAAAGAACCTTGCGAAGTGTTGCGTCTCAAACTTTCAAGGAGTTTGAGTACATCGTTGTTGATGGTGCCTCAACCGATGGCAGTGTTGATGTGATAAAGAAATACGAATCGCAGTTCGCCCAACTGAGATGGGTCTCCGAGCCAGATGCAGGTATATACAATGCCATGAACAAGGGTATCCGCATGGCATCGGGTGAGTATTGCCAGTTCCTGAATTCCGGTGATATGTTGGCATCGGACGGCATCGTGAACTGCATGTTGGAGAAGCTGAAGGAAAAGGGTTGTTCGGACATCCTTTATGGCAATATGAAAAAAGTGATGCCGGATGGGTCTTCTTTTGTGGATGATTGTGGCGCAACGGATGACGTAACCCTCAATAAATTCTATAAAGGCTGCCTCAATCACAGCCCAGCTTATATTCGCCGTTCCCTTTTCGAAGTATATGGATTGTATGACGAATCCTTGAAGATTTGCTCCGATTGGAAGTTTTACATGCAATCCATCGTGCTGGGGCATGCGACCGTGCGTTATGTGGATGTTTTGGTGACGGTTTTCGATATGGGCGGCATTTCCGAAACCCGCAAAGATGTTTTAGAAGAAGAAAGAAACCGCTTGTTGCATGAAATGGTACCTCAAGGCATTTTGAAGGACTATGATAGATATTATTTCCCCATGTCGCAGTATGACAGGCTAAAGCGGCGACATCTCTGGGGAATGGTCTCGTTTATGGAAAGAGTATTGTTTAAACTCGAAAAATGGCATGTATTGAGATGAAAGAATATTTGTATAGATTGTGGCAATGGCTATATAAAGGGGTACCCGTCCTTAAGGTCCCAGCCAATATTTCAGTGCAGGATTCTGCTCGCCGTCTTAAGGGACAAAAGATTCTTGTCACAGGTGGGAACAAGGGCATTGGATATCATATCGCCAAGCGGTTGGTCGCTGAAAGTGCCGAGGTGATGATTGTGGGTCGTGATGCACACATGCTGCAAAACGCATCGGAGCAGATAGGATGTCATTGGTTGCAGTTTGATTTGACGAATGTGGGACAGATGCCGCAGTTGATCATTGAATCGGCAGATGGTTTGGGAGGATTGACGGGGCTTGTCAATAATGCTGGGATTTGTAATGACGATGACGGTTTTTTGAATGTGACAGAAAAGAGTTACGATGACCAGTTTCTGCTAAATGTAAAGTCGCCTTTTTTTTTGACTCAGGCTTTTGTGCGTTATGTCACCGAGCACCAAGTGCCCTCTTCATCAGTCGTTTTCATTACGTCGGAGCGGGGATTGTACCCTGACGACCGTCCGTATGGCATGACGAAGGCTGCCGTTGCCAATATTGTGACTGGTATCGCCCGACGGTTCGCCTTGCAGGGTATTCATTGCAATGGCATTGCTCCAGGTGTTACCGCTGACACTTTGTTGCATCCAGAAATGGCGGATGATTTGTATTTGAAAGGTGCCGTGGGTAAACGGTATATGATGCCCGATGAAATAGCCGAGTTGGCGGTCTTCCTGATGTCGGATGCCAGCAAAGGTGTTTCAGGGGAGATTATTCCTTGTAATCAATCCAATCATTATAAGTGATGGGGAAAGTCCTTTCCATAATCATTCCACTATACAATTCTGCAAAGTGGTTGCCAAAATGCCTTGACAGTGTCTTGAGTCAAGACGTCGTAGAGGAGGATTTGGAAATCATCTGTGTCAATGATGGTAGCCCCGATGACTCGGAACAGATAGCAAGGCGATATCAAGCTGAACATCCGTTATCGATTGTGGTGTTGAGCCAAGATAATCAAGGACCTTCGGGTGCGCGAAACAACGGGATGAAAAATGCCACGGGCAAGTATCTTTGCTTCGTCGACCCTGACGATTACGTGGAACCGAATGTGTTTGGAGGCTTGTTGAAGAAGATGGACGAGCAGCAACTTGATATGCTGCGGTTCGATTATCGGATTGTTGATGAAGGGTATCAACCTGTGGGAAAGCGGGATTTTGAGTTGGCGTTTGATTACTCATCCTGTGTGATGTCGGGGGCGGAGTTCCTGGCGAATCGTTTGGATATTGCATGTAATATTTGGAGGTATTTTTATCGTACCGATATTATCGTCAAGAATCAGATTTGGTGCTTCACGGGAGACTATTTTGATGATACCCCTTGGCTACCATTGGTTTTGCTGAAAGCGAATCGCATTGGTATATGCGACTCGGTGGTGTATGTCTATCAGGAACGTGGTGATTCGTTGGTGAAAACGAAAGATCCAAAGGCGGTAAAAAGAAAGAATGATGGATATCTTCTTTTGATCCGGTTGCTACAGGAGGAAATGCGTGGAATCCAAGGTGTAGAGACGTATTATCCTAACATGAAAATGTATTCTTTAAAGTGTTTGGATGCCCCCGTCCGTGATAAGATAGTTCTCTGGTATGAGAAAATGATTGCGCATACTGCATTGTCTTTGATGACCAATGTGGCGGTACATGAACCTGAGTCGATTCATGTGTATTTGGACCAATTGCGAGAGTTGAAGGTCTTACCGCTTTCTCAATATGGAACATCGTCAAGTAACAAACGAAAGATTCGTCTGCTCAACAGATGTCCGGTTTTGATGATGAGGCTCATTCAACTGAAAAATCATGGCAAATAAGTTCATGGTATGACTTGTGTTGTGCAAATAGGAACGTATCCTTTGGATGCAAACCATATCTGTGGGGGTGTTGAGGCTTCTGTTTATGGTTTGGCTAAAGTGCTGAAGGAGACTTGCGAGGTACATGTTTTCGATGTCCCCCGAATCGATGGAAGCAGAGCTGTTGTAAAAGAGGGAGGGGTGTTTGTCCACAGATATAATAACACAGGTGGCAGTCAGTTTACCGCAAGTCGGCAAGTTCCATTGGTCGTCCAAGAAATTATCGCGTTACGTCCCAATGTTTGTCATATCCATGGAACGTCTTTGTTCGCATGGCGAATGTATAGGAGATTGAAAAAACAGGGGATGCCCATTGTGGTAACGGTTCATGGGCTGGCCCTCGTCGAAAAACGTAATGCACTCAAAAAAGGTTTTTCGGTAAAAAAACTATGCCAGTATTTGTATCAAGGTTGGGTGGAGAAACGTTTTCTATCGCAGCTAACAATGGCGGTTGTTGATACGGAGTATGTAAAAAACAAAGTAAATTGTTACCCCATTCATCAAAGGCCCAAAATGGTTGTAATACCTCAGGGGATTGACGAATCCTTCTATTGCATAAAATGTTCAGAGGATTCTAAAATGGTATTGTCGGTAGGGGCGATTGGTGAACGAAAGGGGCATCTTTTGTTGCTCAATGCTTTTGAACGTGCTGTAGACGAGGGAATAGAAGCCCAACTCGTTATTGCTGGTACGGTGGCAGAAGCACAATACTTGGAACGATTACAAAAAGCCATTGCTCAATCAAGATGCGGGAATCGTATCTCTCTACTCATAGATTTGACTGATAAAGACCTGAAACAATTGTTTGGAAAGGCCCATTTGTTTGCTTTGCATAGTGAGGAGGAAAGCCAGGGCATTGTATTTGCAGAGGCTATGGCAACTAGTATGCCTGTGGTTGCTACTAAAGTAGGGGGGGTGCCTTTTGTGGTTGCTGATGGTGTGACGGGGCTGCTCTCCGATTACGGTGATATAAGCGCTTTTGCCGAGAACATAATACGGTTGATGTTGAATCCCCAATTATGGCGCAATATGTCCGATGCTTCGAAAGAGGCTGCTGAAACATATCATTGGACGAGCATTAAGAATAGAATAATGGCCTTGTACGGTTTTGAAGAAATGAACGAGTCAAAGCCTTCGCCGAATCTGTCCGAATAAGATAATTACTATAGGTTTATGGAAATTAATTATTTTTGCACGCTAAATTGAATTAAAATATGTTAGCATATAATCCTCAATTTGTATTGTTCATCGCCATCCTTTTCAATGTGTTGACGGTCATGGTGATTACTGGCCTTTTGGAGTATAAAGGGAAGGTGAAGAAGGCCTTGGGCGCAGCTTTTGTTGACACAGGCTGCACGATAGACTACTTTCCCCAATATTTTTCTTCAAAAGCCATCGCCTGTTATGTGGTGATGATGATTGTTATTAGCGCCATATTTATGGAACGCGCATTGCCATGGCAATTCGCGGCATTCGGCTTTGTTTCGGTGTTCGTGTTTTTCAATTATTCCAACAAACTTACTTCACGGTGGCGAAGATATTCGCATCAGGAGTTTACAATGAAGGTGTTCAACACGGCCTTGGTTATTAGGTTGGTCTATGTGGTTTTTGTCTATTTTTTTTATATTGAGATGACAGGAAATCCTCATGCATTTCACGCTAATGATGAGTGGCTTTATCAAGATATGGCGGTGGTTTGGAAAAAGTATGGTATGGAAGAATTCATAAACCAAATGCATGATTATATAGAGCTGTCAGATGCAGGGTATTGTTGGTGGTTGGCTATTGAATACAAGATTTTGGGAGTTTATGTCTTACCAGCGCGATTGTTGAAATGTCTTATAGATTCCTGTACTTGTATACTGCTTTACAATTTGGCTGTACGGAATTTTGGTGAGGCTGTAGGAAAGATTGCCGCAGTATTCTATATGCTTTTGCCCAATGCATGGTATTATTGCGGTATTACTTTGAAAGAAACAGAGATGGTCTTTCTGTTTGTACTTTTTTTGGAGCGAAGCGACTTGGTTTTCCATTTCCCCAAAGTTAAGTTCAAGGATCTTCTACTTCCTCTGCTGGTTGTTATTATTATGTTTACGTTTAGGACGGCATTGGCGGCGGTTATGTTTGCGGCATTGGCGGCGGCAATTATGTTTAGTCCGGGTAAGCAGCTGGTATGGTGGAAAAAGATTTTGTATGGTGGGATATTTGGGGCTTGGATACTTTTTGCCGTAGGTGCTGAATTTGTGGAAGAGGCCCAACAATTATGGGAAGGGAGAATGGATAGTGCGGAAGTGGGTTATCAATGGAGAGCCGAAATTGAAAATGGCAATTCCTTTGCAACATATGCCTCGGCGTCAGTGTTTGCTCCTTTGATTTTCACCATTCCGTTTGCAACTACGGTGAATGTTCTAGACCAAGAAAACCAAATGATGATGAATGGTGCTAATTTCATCAAAAACATCATGTCGGGATTTGTTATATTTACCATGTTGGTTTTTCTGTTTAGGGGAGATTGGCGACGATATGTGTTGCCTATAGCTGCAATGTTGGGTTATCTGGTGGTATTGGTGTTTAGTAATTTTGCACATTCCGAGAGGTTCCATTTCCCGGCAATGCCATTGGAAATGATGTTTGCTGCGTATGGGGTCACTCAAATGACTAACCGTCACAAACATTGGTTTATGGTTTGGATTGTCGGTGTAGCTATCATGAATGTTCTATGGGCATTGATTAAGTTGAGGGGAAGAGGATTGGCATGAAGATTCTTGTTATGGCATCGTGCAACTAAAAAGCTGTTGAAAAGTGGACATTGTTGAAGGTAACCATATTGATCCAAAGGCATGGGGGAATTTGGTGCATCGTTCCCCAGTCGCCACATGGTTCCAGACGCAAGAAGCATTTTCTTTTTTTGATAGCTTGTCGTTTCTCAAGGCTTTTGCCTATGCTGTTGAAGTGGAAGGACGACTGAAAGGCGTTGTGGTGGGTTATATTCAGAAGGATGGTGGAAAACTCAAGCAGTTTTTTTCCCGTAGAGCTATTGTGCTTGGTGGACCTTTGCTTGCTGATGATATTTCTGATGAAGAATTGACATTATTGCTTCAAGTCTTGAAAGAGCGGGTGAAAAAGAAGACCATTTATGCCGAGGTACGCAATTTCAACGATTATAGCCCATGGCGCAATGTCTTCGAGCGTTGCGGATTCCAATATCAGCCACATTATGATATTCATGTTGATACTGCGTCTCCCGATATAGTGGATGAACACTTGGGGAAAAGCAGGAAACGTGATATTCGAGTTTCCTTGCGTGACGGTGCAAGGGTGATTGAGAATCCGTCGTTGTCGCAAGTCCATGAGTTTTATGGTATACTCAAGGAGTTGTACGAGACCAAGGTTAAGACCCCTTTGTTCCCCATTGAATTTTTTGAACGATTGTTGGCACTCGACTCTTCTGCTTTCTTGTTGGTCGAATATGACGGGAGAATTGTTGGAGGTACGGTGTGTGTGGGCTTGTCTGGTAAGGCTTTGTGTGAGATGTATGCCTGTGGGAAAGACAGGGAGCATAAAACCATTTTTCCTTCGGAGGTTGCCACTTTTGCAGGATTGCGTTTTGCGGCAGAGAACGGCTGTTCGAAATTTGATATGATGGGTGCAGGCAAACCAGATGACGGAGGCTATGGCGTCCGTGATTTCAAACTGAAATTTGGCGGCAAGTTGCTCGAACTGGGGCGTTACATACATGTTAGCCACCCGTTTTTGTTTCAAATTGGGAAGATGGGCGTGATGATGATGAAGAAAATGTAGGCATTTTAATTGTTGGCATCCGATAATGAAACCACGTATAGAGATTAATTTTACTTTTTCCCAGCAGCTATGTTTTTTGTTCGGGAAGCCCTATGTGCCTTCAGAATCGGAATTCTTGCTGAACAATGGTAGAAGTGCAATGCTATTGGCGCTACGTGCTCTAGAATTGCCCAAAGGGGCTGGCGTTGGTATGATGATATACAATTGCCATACGGTGATGAATGTTATAGAACAGTCAGGGTGTGTTCCGGTTTTTATTGATGTGAAGGATGATCTGACGATAGATGTCGAGGACTTGGAAAGAAAAGCTTCGAGGCTTTCTGCTTTGATTGTCACTCATTTGTTTGGGATGGTTAATGATGTAAGAACGATTAGGGAAATGTTCCCTAATTTGGCAATCATCGAGGATTGTGCTCATGCTTATGGGATTGAAAAGATTGATGGGGATTTTGCTACTTTTAGTATTGGGCAAGGTAAACTCCCGTCTGTTGGTGATGGAGGAATGTTGTTGGTGAGAAATGAAAACTATCAAGAAAGAGTTGCATGTTTCTATAATGCATTGCCAGGGTATACTAAACTGCATAGTGCAAAGTTGTTTATGAAACTGTTGGTGAAGTCCTGGCTGAATAGCCGTTGCATTTATGGTTGGTTGACCCTTCCGCTGAAACAGACACGTCTTCCAGTATCAGGGAAAGAACGGATTGTGCCGATGAGAATGTGTAGGAATATAAGTGCTGTATATGCTTTTGAGAAGAAGAGAATGTCTCAACGAATTGAGAAACGATTGCAAAAGGCTGAAGGGTTAAAAACCGAATTGGAAACCATGGGTGTGATCTGGACCCATTATGGAATCAATGCATTTATGCTGATTGCAAGATGTCATGATACGGAACGGTTGCGTCGGACGTTGAAGGCTCGAGACCTGGATTCGGCCACACATTTTAACAATGCGTTGGTTTGGGCTGAAGAGTTCGGCTATCAGCAAGGAGAATGTCCTAATATTGAAGAACTAATTCATCACTTGTTGATGATTCCAACCTATTAAAACAAATACCATGAAAATCCTATTCATGATTAGTCATCCGGCACATTTTCACATGTTTCGGTATACTATGAGGAACCTTCAAGCAGATGGTCATGAGGTTGTAGCTGTAATTCGTCCAAAAGATGTGCTTGAACAGCTGTGTATTAATTCTGGAATGAGTTATTATAAGGTCAAAAACCGTCCTGAAAAGTGGGGCATGTTGGGCTTAGGATTGTCATTGGTCGCAAAAACTTGGGAGGTTTGGAGATTGGCCCGAAAGGAGAAACCAGATATGCTGGTGGGTTCTGATGGAGTATTGGCCGTGGTGGGAAAATTGATTGGAAAGCCAGCGTTTGAGTGCTCTGAAGATGACGCAGAGGCCATAGCATTGTATGCGAAGATGTTTTTCCCGCTATATACTGGAATAGTCTGCCCGTCCTGTTGCAGCGCATGGAAATGGGAAATGAAAAAGACAGGTTATCAATCCTATCATGAATTGGGCTATCTTCATCCCAATCAATTCACTCCAGAGAGAGCTGTCGTGGAGAGATATGGCATAGATGCAGATTTACCATACATACTTATTCGTTTTGCTCAACTTACAGCTCATCATGACGTGGGCATCCATGGCATTAACACGGAAATTGCCGAGCATGTGATAGAGATGCTTAAGCCCTATGGCACGATATATATTACCTCCGAGAGGCCCCTGGAACCTCAATTTGAGCCTTATCGTATTAAGATAAATCCTTTGGACATGCATCATGTGATGGCCTTTGCTTCGTTGTATATCGGCGATAGTCAGACGATGGCAGCGGAAGCAGGAGTGCTGGGCACTCCTTTTGTGCGTTTTAACGACTTTGTGGGGAGACTTTCATATCTTAATGAGTTAGAGAATGACTATCATCTTGGGTTTGGCCATAAGACAAATGATGTTGATGGATTCTATGCATCTATCCAACGTTGGCTTTCTATTCCCAATAGGAAGGAACTATGCGCTGAGCGACGCCAAACAATGCTTTCCGAGAAAATCGATTACGCCCAGTTCTTGACTTGGTTTATCGAGGATTATCCTGAAAGCAAACAAATCATGCAGGATAATCCTGATTATCAATATAGATTCAAGTAACATGCATTATATTACACTCATCGCGGGCGCACGTCCCAATTTCATGAAGATTGCTCCCTTGATTCATGCCATCCAAAAGGCACAGAGAGAGGGAAAAGATATACGTTATCGACTCGTCCATACGGGTCAGCACTATGATCGGCAAATGAGTGAGACTTTTTTTGAGGAACTCAACATTCCTCAACCTGATGTGAATTTAGGCTGTGGTGGTGGTACTCAAGCCGAGCAAACTGCGGCCATTATGGTGGCCTTTGAAAAAGACTTGATGGCACACCCGACGGACCTTGTGCTTGTGGTGGGTGATGTAACCAGTACTATGGCTTGTTCCATCGTAGCCAAAAAGCTTTGTACAGAAGTGGCTCATGTCGAGGCAGGCATCCGCTCATGGGATCTGACCATGCCCGAGGAAATCAATCGCATGGTTACGGATAGCTTGGCGGACTATTTTTTCACGACTTCTGAAGTGGCCAATGCCAACCTTCGGCGTTTTGGCGCAGACGAGAAGAAACTGTTTTTTGTTGGTAATGTGATGATTGATACTTTGTTGGCCAATCGACCTCGATTCGTCAAGCCAACCGTCTATGACGAGTTGAGTTTGCAACCGCAGCAGTATCTGACTTTGACGATGCACCGTCCCGCCAATGTGGATGAAGCAGAGAAACTGAAACGATTGATGAACGAGATTGTTACTAACGTTCATGGTCTGCCAATCATTTTCCCGATACATCCGCGCACGGCAAAGATTTTCAAGAATTTAAGGATTGAGGCGGAGAACCTTCACATTGTGGAACCTTTGGGCTATTTGGAGTTTAACTATTTGGTGGAACGTTCGAAGGCTGTCATAACAGATAGTGGTGGCATTACCGAGGAGACTACTGTCATGGGTGTGCCCTGCATCACACTGCGTGATAACACAGAGCGTCCCGAAACCTGCACTATTGGCACCAATGAGCTGATTGGGACGAATCCCGACAATATCAAGCCAGCACTAGACAAACTATTTGTCAATCAATGGAAACAAGGCAGTATTCCACCACTTTGGGACGGATATACTGCTGAACGAATAGTGGATGTTTTAGTTGGATTGTAATGGATTTTATTATAAAATGGTTTAATTACTTACAAATCTGATGTCTGTTTTCGAAATTATTTGTACTTTTGCACTCAAATTGACAAGATTAAAACACAAACCTATGAGAAAAAATAGATTGCTTTTGTTTTCCATTATGGCTCTGTTGGCATTGACGACTTCTTCGTGCGTCACTTATAAGCATGTGCGATATTTACAGGATATGCCGAAAGAAGGTCTGCCCCTTACAGAGAATTATGAGGCTACTGTGGCACCATACGATGAATTGAGAATCTATGTGATGAGTAACACCGGTAAGGACGACGAATTGTTAAAACCTTTCAATGCTATGAGTATGTCGCAAACGCAAAATACTAGCGGAGGCGCATATTTTGGTTATCTTGTTGATGCAGATGGGTTTATAGAGTTTCCTGTCTTAGGTAAATTGCATGTGGGTGGCTTGACTCGTATGCAAGTTCAAGATACTATTGCGTCTCATTTAGAGAAAAATGGTTACATTAAGAATCCATTGGTGGTAACCCGCTTTCTGAATTTTAGGGTGTTTATGTTGACTAGTTCGGGCGGTAAGGTGCTCAACATTGCTAATGAACGCTGTACTTTCCTTGAGGCACTTGCCATGGCTGGAGGTTTGGATTGGTACACGCGGCGTGACCGCATTGGCGTAATGCGAGAAGTAGATGGTAAGCGTGTGGTGCACTATCTTGACCCGCGCTCCACAGCCATTTTCGATGATGATTTTTTCGTGCTTCAACAGAATGATATCATCTTCACTGAAGAGAGGCCGTGGAAGTTCTTTACCAATAATTTAGGTGTTGTTCTTTCGCTTGTTTCGACTTTGACTTCAGCATTGAGTATATACACCTTGATTAGTTCGTTTGTAAAGCAGAACCAATAATTATTGTAAATCGTAAGAGAAATGGCAACAGAGTTTGACAATACTAATCTTAACAATAACCAAAACAATATGAACAAGAAGCCAGAGGGCTTCGAATCATTCTTTGATGATAGTGTCAATAGTGGCTTCAAGTTCAAGGATTTTGTGTTTCTTGTGCTGCGCAATCTTCCCTGGTTCCTTATTTTCTCTCTCATAGGGGGTGTGATAGCCTTCTATAGGGTGAGAGGAGAAGATAGGATTTATGCTAGTAGCGCTTCCATGTTGGTGAAGACTCAATCCAGCGGTGGTTCCGAAACGTTTCGTGGCTCATCGACATTAAATGCTATTCAAGGAGTAGGGCCTATTGTCAGTACTATCAATAATGAGATTATGATTATGAAGTCGCAGACCATTATGGAGAATATGGTGCGGCGGTTGAATTTGAATACCATGTATAGCTATACGACAAAGGTCTCTAAGCGTAATATGGTATTATATAAGGATGGTCCTGTTGAAGTGGTATTTCCTGATTTGGATGAGCAAGCTGGGGCTACATTCATTGTGAAACCTGTTGATAATGAGAGAGTTAAGTTGGAAGGATTTGGAGAAAGTGTTCCCTCTATGGTGGTGAACTTAAATGATACCGTGATATCACCTGTCGGAAGGATAGTGGTGAAACCCACTTGGCGTTACAAGGACTTTATAAATATGTCAATTACAGTGCGTCATCTTCCTCTTTCTTCGGTGGCGAGCTCATATCGTGGGCGTGTCGGTGTGGCAAGAGCCAGTGAGAAAAACTCCATCTTGTACCTTTCGTTAAGTGACACTTCTCCCCAACGTGCTGCTGATGTACTGAACACTTTGATGGAAGTTTATAATGTAGAATCCATCGCTGACCAGCAAAGGGTGTTGGATTATACTGAGAATTTTATCAATGACCGTATCGAATACTTAATGAATGACATTCATGATTATGAGCAGGTGTCGGTTAATTTTAAACGTAGTCACAATATCATAGATACTAGAAGCTATGGTCAGGCCTATGTCGCGGCAAGTAATGCCTTGAGCGAAGAAGCGAAACAGTTGGAAGCTCAGGCTAGCGTGGTGCGTTATCTGCTCAATTTCACAAAAAACAATGTGGATGAAATGATTCCCATTGGTTTGGTTAACATTTCAGGGGAAGCGGCTGCTGTAATCAAGCGATATAATGACAATTTGGTGAAGATTGAGAAGTACAAGGCTGACGGTACCCTAAACAACCCAGTTGTCCAAGACCTTATGGAAGAGCAAGTCAATCTTCATTCTAATATTATTACTATTCTGGAAAACAATCTATTGACTTTGGAAGACCGTATTGAAGCAGCCGCTCAAGAACGCAATATCGCTAACTCACAAATTCAGAGTGTCCCAGTGGCTCAACTTGAGTTGAACGCCGTTGAACGTATGCAAGGTATCAAGGAAAAATTATACTTGCAACTGTTGACCAAACGTGAGGAATTGCTGATGACGAGCCCTCAACTTGAGGCTACGGGTAAGGTGATTGATTACGCTTATCCTAACTACAATCCTGTTGCTCCAAATGAGAGGAAGACGATCATAATAGGTATATTGATTGGTCTTGCCGTTCCCGTAATGTTCTTGCTGCTCAAGAACATGTTGGATACCACTGTCCATGATCGTGTTGATGTCCAAAAGACTTCCAACATCCCATTCTTGGGTGACGTGACCTTTGAGAAAGAGGTAAAGGATCTCGGTATCCTGGTGCAAGAGAACGGTCGAGACTCGCTTTCAGAGTCGTTCCGCCTTATCAGGTCGGGCTTGGAGTATATGAAGGACAGGAAAGAAGGCGCGCATGTAATCCTGTTCACGTCGTTTATGGTGTCGTCAGGTAAAACATTCATTTCTTCCAACTTGGCAATGAGTTTTGCCTTGGCGAAGAGGAAGACGGTGTTGGTCGACTTGGATATCCGTAAGGGCTCTTTGTTCAAGGTGTTTGATGTCGGAACGCGAGCCGGTGTTTCCACCTTCCTCTCCGGTAAAATTGATAGCGTTGATGATATCATTCATTCCATTGATGGTTCACCTTATCTTGATGTCATCTTCTCTGGCCCTGTGCCGCCTAACCCTGCAGAGTTGTTGATGACCCAACGTCTTGATGACCTTATCGCAGAGCTTCGCAAACGTTACGAGTATATCTTCTTGGATAACGTGCCTGTGGGTATGGTGGCTGACGCCGATATCGTAAAACGTGTGGCTGATACCACTATCATGGTGCTTCGTGCGGGCAAGACCGACAAGCGTTTGCTCTTCGATGTGGACAAGTTCTTTAAGGACGGTAAATTCCCGAATCTCTGCGTCGTGCTTAATGGCGTTAACAAGAAGAGACGTGGCTATGGCTACTATGGTTATGGATATGGCTATGGTTATGGATATGGCTATGGCTATGGTTACGGTTATGGCTACGGTTACGGCTATGGTTATGGCTACGGCAATGAGGAAGAGAAGAAAAAGAAGAAATGGTATCACCGCTTCCTGCCTCATAAGCACAAGCATCATTACCATTCAACCGTGCGTATCTCAAGCAAGCTGCATGACGACGGCAAGGAATAAAAGCACGAGGAAGGAAAGTTGTGATGTTTGGATTGTTTCCGAAAAAGTTACCCGACGAGCTTTTCCGTGGTGCCGTTGATGTGCATTGCCATCTGCTGCCAGGTGTCGACGATGGTTTTCCTACCGTCGAGAAGTCTCTTCATGCGTTGAAAAAGCTTGAAGAACGCGGCGTAGAGAAAATGGTGCTTACGCCTCATTTCATGAAAGATTACCCAGACAATAACCGTGAAAATATCATGGTCAAGTTTGAGGAGTTCAAGGCGGAAGCTGCAAAGGTGAGTAAGATAGAGTTGCGGCTCGGTGCCGAGTATATGTTGGATGCCTGCTTCATGGATCATTTCAAGCAAGGTTTCCTTACCATCGATAAGGCGAAAGAGCACGTGCTTTGCGAAACGTCATATCTGATGTATGAGCGAAACATACCGGAGATGCTGTACGAGGTCATGAGCGCTGAATTACAGCCCGTTATCGCCCATCCTGAAAGATATGAGTATGCGTCAAAGGAGAATTATGAGCGCTGGCGTGGCAGACGTTATGAGTTTCAGCTGAATCTGCTTTCGTTGGGAGGCGCTTATGGTAGCACAGCCCGTGCGAAAGCGCATTACCTGCTCAAAGAAGGAATGTACGACTATGTGGGTTCCGACATGCATGGCTTGAGCAACTACCGCCGCTTCTTGCCAGAGATTCGTTTGAACAAGAAAGAGATGGAACAGTTAGAACGACTAATTGAAAACAACAAGAAATTGGTGGGTTGATATTGGTCATTCCGATAATGAAAAATCCCGATGGACGATTGCCCATCGGGATTTTTTTTGTTGTTGATGGTATGGGTTATTTCAGACCACGTGCTTTCAGATAAGGTTCATAATCAGGGTCTTGTCCACGGAACTTGCGGTATTGCACCATGCCTTCGTCGTTGCCGCACTCTTGCAGACAGTTCTTGCGGAATGAGGCGGCTAACTCGGGATTGAAGAGGTCGCCGGAGGACTTGAAGTAGTTGAAAGTGTCCTTATCAAGCACCTCGGCCCAGGTATAGGCGTAATATCCTGCGCTGTAGCCGCCGCTGAAGATGTGGGCGAAGTTAGTTGCACGATAGCGGGGCAGAATTTGTGGTATCAGGCCGATGGCATCCATCTGCTGTTTTTCGAAAGCGTCCACGTCCATAGCCTTGATTTCGTCAATGGAGGTGATTTCGTGGAACTTCATGTCAAGAATGGAGGCGGCGATGAGTTCGGTGGTCATGAAGCCTTGGTTGAAGAGGGCGCTGTTCTCGATTTTTTCGATGAGGCTGTCGGGCATGACTTGGCCAGTTTGATAATGTTTGGCGTACATGCGGATGACTTCGGGCTCGGCGACCCAGTTCTCCATGATTTGCTAAGGCAGCTCCACATAGTCGTGGGGCACGTTGCCGCAGGTGCGGTCGTAGAGGCCGTCGGAGAAGAAGGCATGTAGCGAGTGGCCAAATTCATGCCACATGGTCTCGGTTTCGTCCCAAGTGAGCAGGGCAGGAGTGTCGCCCGAAGCGGGGGTGAAGCTCATGACCAAGGAGACGACGGGATAAATCTTCTTGCCGTTGATGTCGTGGCCGCTCTCGCGGAAGCTAGTGCACCATGCACCGCCGCTCTTCGACTCACGCGGATAGTAGTCTAAATAGAGGATGCCGAGGAAGTCACCGTTGGCTTCCTTCACTTCGTAGGTTTCCACGCCAGGATAATAGACAGGTAGGTTGGTGTTTTGCGTAAAGGTGATGCCATACAACTTGTTGGCAGCCATAAACATGCCGTTGCGCACGTTGTCGACAGTGAGGTAAGGTTTGATGTAGTTCTCATCGAAGTCGTACTTGGCTTTACGGAGTTTTTCGGCATAGTACCACCAGTCCCAGCCTTCGAGTTTAAAGTTGGCGCCTTCGGCATCGGCAATGGCTTGCATCTCGGCAAGTTCTTTCTTGGCAAGTTGTTGAGCGGGGTTGAAAATGTCGATGAGGAACTTGTCAACAGTCTTGGAATCGTGTGCCATGTTGACGACCAAAACATAGTCGGCAAAGTTTTCATAGCCAAAGAGTTGCGCCTTCTTTAGCCTCAATTCCAGCATTTGCTTAATGAGAGCCTTGTTGTCGTACTCGTTGTTGTTGTCGCCGCGGTTGTAATAGGCATCGTACATTTTCTTGCGCAACTTGGGGTTGTCGGAGAATTGCAAGAAAGGAATCAAACTGGGCTTTGAGAGCGTGAACACCCATTTGCCTTCCATGCCATCCTTCTTGGCTTGCTCGGCGGCAGCATCGATGCTGGTTTGAGGCAGACCGGCGAGATTCCAATCTTTGTCAATGACAAGTTTGAAGTTGGCGTTTTCTTTCAGGAGGTTGTTGCCAAATTGCAGGCTCAAAGTGGAGAGTTGCTCGTTGATTTTGCTCAATTCCTCTTGCTTGTCGGCGGGCAAGGCGGCACCGTTGCGTACGAAGTCCTGCTCGTATTTCTCTACCACGCGGATTTGCTGGTCGTCCAAGCCCATTTCGTTGCGGTGCTGGTAGACATAGTCGATGCGCTCGAAGAGTTTCGGGTTCATCATGATGGCATCGCTGTGTTTCGAGAGCATGGGCAGCACCTCTTCGGCAATGGCAATCATCTCGTCGTTGGTGAGACATTCGTTGAGGTTGAAGAACACATTGCTAACACGGTCCAAAATCGCCCCCGACTTGTCGAAAGGCAGGATGGTGTTCTGGAAAGTAGGCGTTTCCGTGTTGTTGACAATCGCCTCAACTTCAGTCTGTTGCTCGGCGATACCAGCCTCAAAAGCAGGTAGATAGTGCTCGTTCTTGATTTGGTCAAACGGCGGCACTTGGAAAGGTGTCGTGTATTCGGTCAGGAAGGGGTTCGGGGCCTCGGCCTCGGTTTTTTGTTCTGGCTTTGATGTGCACGAAGCCAAGGTGATGGCACTTAATGCGATCATTTTGATAAGCTTTTTAGTCATACTATTTGAGTTTTGATGTTTCTTTTGTCGCTGCAAAGATAAAAAATGTTGTTTTTTACCAAAGCGAAAAGTAAAATCATTATTTTTGTAGTCGGAATTTTAGGCAAAATTTGAAACGACAATATGAGTTACATTTCCTGGGAAAAAAAGAAACTGGTCAATCTGGAGTTTACGCTCAACCGTGAAGTGTTGCGTTCCAACGCTTTAGGTGCGTTCCTCGCCACCACGGTGATTGGCTGTAATACAAGAAAATACCACGGCCTTTTGGTGGTGCCACAGCCGCAGTTGGACAACAACAACCATGTGCTGCTGTCGAGCCTCGACGAGACCATCATCGAGAACAAGGAGGAGTTTCACCTTGGTGTTCACATGTACCCTGATGGCGTGTTTGCGCCACGTGGCCACAAGTACATCCGTGACTTCACCGCCGACCCCATGCCGAAACTGACTTATCGTATTGGTAATGTGGTGTTGGACAAGGAGTTGATTTTCTCCTCTACCGAGGCGCGACTCTTTGTGCGCTACACCTTGCGTGAGTCAGCGGTGCCGATTACCTTGCGCGTGTTGCCTTTCCTGGCTTTCCGTAACGTCCACATGCTGACGCACGAGAACTATGAGGCCAGCCGTAAGGTGGAATTGGTGAAAAACGGTGCTTCGTGGCAGCTGTACAAGGACTATTCAAGGCTGTACCTGCAGTTCTCGAAGGCAGTGCAATACACCCATGTACCACATTGGTACTATAATATGCTCTACATTCGCGAGCAGGAACGTGGCTACGAAGCCGTTGAGGATCAGTTTGTTCCTGGTTTCTTTGAGTTGCAGATGAAGCAAGGTGACACGGTCATTCTATCAGTCAGCCTTGAGGAACAGAATCCTGCCGCCATCAAGCGGCAATGCGAGGCCGAGGTGAAGCACCTGTTGCCACAGACGAGTTATGAGGACTGCCTGCTGAAGGCTGCACAACAGTTCATCATCCATGACCAAAAACCACGGTGGCATCGATGAGCGTCACCGTCAGGACGAGGCCGTCGTAG
>ERZ809497.1-NODE-1-length-38886-cov-5.956118_pt1 | contig 38886 bp, 32 predicted proteins | sample MGYA00521237_ERZ809497 | MGnify/ENA primary metagenome ERZ809497 (study PRJEB31581, sample SAMEA3312976) | metagenome | study: EMG produced TPA metagenomics assembly of the PRJEB8939 data set (Metagenomic analyses of Rumen microbiomes reveals... | reverse complement strand
CGGCTTCACCGACGACGTGGAGTACATGGAAGACTACTGGGGCAACATCCTCGACTACCTGCAGAAGGTATGGGATATGACCGAGGACTACGAGGAACTGATCGAGGGCCTCTCCATGACCTTCGACTCGATGCAGACCAACAAGACCAACGAGACGATGAAAATCCTGACCCTCGTGTCGACCATCATCCTGCCTTTGACCTTTATCACAGGTCTCTACGGTATGAACGTCACATTGCCCTTAGCGGATTATTCATGGGCTTTCTGGGCGCTTATGGGATTCATGGCGGTGGTGGCCACTGCGTTCTATATTTTCTTCAGACACAAAAAGATGATGTAGGGATACATCGAATGTGTCCAATGACGTGTGCGGACGCATGCGATGCGTCCCTACAAAACCAATAATTTTTCGTATTTCACCACCGAATTGCCGCGCATCATTTTGACGATGTAGCAGCCTTTGGCAAAATCATTGGGCAAGGTCACTGCAAAATCGCCGACCTCGTGGCCCGAGGCCTTAAGCACGATGCGTCCAGAAAGGTCGCAAAGGACAATGGCATCAAACAGGCTGCTGTTGCCGCTCAAATGCAAGGTCTCTCCTGCCTCAATCGGGTTGGGGAAAAGATAGACGACCTCGGCTTCTTCGGCAATGACGTTCCATGTCGGATCCCAAATCATTCGGGCGTATTCTGGATGGTCGACGAAGGGATTGCGGTTGTGTTGATAGTCGCTGTAGATGACCTCGTTGCGTTCTTTCTCCTTCTCGCTCACTGGATCCAACTCGTTCCAGCGCAGCAGCATATTGATAGCCCACTGCTTGATTTCCGACTTGTTGGTCATGTCGCTGGTGCTCCAGCTGCCGTCTTCGGTGTAGTAGCGCACGCTCATGTACATGATGGCACGGGCAAAGTCGCCTTTGTACTCGTCGATAGGCTCAAAAACGGTTCCTGAAAAGCCCGTGGTTTGGCAAGTGCCTAATTTCGAGCCGTTTTGAGAGGTCCAAGAGGCAGAGCGCACCTCGCCGAAAGCATAGTTGCTGCGCTTGCTGTTCACGAAGCCGTCGGTGGGAAAGATATGGTGCAAGTCGGTCTTGGCGGTGGCATCATTGTTGAACCAACTCTGCGGGAATGAATGTTCTCGGTTGTAGCAGTCGCCTTCGCCGGAGTAGTTGCCGCATTGGTCACTGCCAAGATGAAAGACATAGGGCGGCGTGCCATTCGGGCGGTCGGAATACATGTCCCACACGATGCCATTGCCTTTGTTGTCGGTGCTCCAAAAAGCATCCCACAAGTTGGAGTAGGAAATGGACGTGTGGCCTTTGATGATGTTGTGCAAAGCCACCTTCAACTGGTTGCCTGTCAAGCCGTTGGCGGAGTTGTAGTAATTGGCAGGTTGCGCTGTCGCAAAAAGAGCCAGCGACAAACCGATAATCAAAGCAAATGTCTTTTTCATTTTCATTTCATCAAATCAGTAAAAAGGTACAAACAAGCGATAACTACCATAAACACCGAGGCGGAAAACTCGATGAAACTCACCTTTTTGAGTACATCTGGGTTAAACTCGATGCGGACGGTGAAAAACGACCACAGGAAACCCGCCACCACGACGGCAGCAATGAACCACCAACCGAAAGGCAGGAAATACGGCCCGACCAACGTCATGATAAGCGTGTTCATCGCGGCAAGGATGGAAAGCAGAATGAAGTCCCACTCCGTGCTGACGGTGTACATCATCTTGCCTTTCAGGATTCTGATTGAGTCGACAAACAGCTTGATGGCAATGACGAGCATCATCGCAAAAACCATGTAATCAGCGATATAGACAAAAAGATGCGAAATCAGTCGACCCAAGTTGTAGCCTATCAATGCCGCCAAACCTTGGCTAATGCCAAACACCAACGGAATGACGAACTTCTGCGAAGGCTTGTCATCGACGGTAATCAGACCCACCGAGCGCGTGGCCACAGGAGAAGTCAGACAGAGGATGAAGATGATACTTATTATTATTGCTGGAGTGGTCATAACAGCGGCAAAAATAAACAATTCAGGGGAATCTGCAATAACAAATCCCCCTGAACTTTTTGTCTGGATTGCTTCGTCGCTATAGCTCCTCGCAATGACGCGAAGCGGTCCAAAATCAACCTAAACGCTTGAACTGGCAGGTGAAGTGCCTCATCAGCTCGGCTTCCCAAGTGATCTCCAGACCGCGCTTGATGGTGTCACGACGGTCGTAGACGTTCTTCAGGGCAGCGGCAATCACGTCCATGTGGTTGTTGGTGTACACACGACGCGGGATGCAGAGGCGCACGAAGTCGTTGCCACCGAAGCGGTTCTCACGGGTGACCGGGTCGCGGTCGGCCAGGACGTAACCGATTTCGCAGGCTCGGATACCGGCTTCGAGATAGAGCTCGCAGGTCAGCGTCTGGGCGGGGAACTCTTCCTTCGGGATGTTGGTCAGCACCTTGTCGGCATCGACGAAGATGGCGTGGCCACCAGCAGGACGCTGATAAGGAATACCGTACTCGTCGAGTTTGGAGGCGAGGTAATGCACCTGCTTAATGCGGGTTTCCACCATCTCAAATTCAATGTTTTCCTTCAGACCGACAGCCAGCGCGTCCATGTCGCGGCCATTCATACCGCCGTAGGTGAGGAAGCCCTCGAAGGGGATGCAGAACAGCTTGGCACCTTCGTACCAGTCCTGTTTCTTGGTGGCAATGAAACCACCCATGTTGACGAGGGCGTCCTTCTTCGCGCTCATCGTCATGGCATCGGCATAGGAGTACATCTCCTTGGCAATCTCGCGGAGGGTCTTGTTCTCGTAGCCCTTCTCGCGGGTCTTGATGAAGTAGCAATTCTCGATGAAGCGGGCGCTGTCAACGACGACCGGCACACCATACTTGTGGCAGAGTTCGCAAGTCTCGCGAACATTCTGCATGCTCACGGGCTGACCACCGACAGTGTTGTTGGTGACGGTGAGGACCATAAACGGTACATTGCCCTTGTTCTCAACGAGCACCTTCTCCAACTTCTCAAGGCTGACATTACCCTTGAAAGGCACTTCCAGCTGGGTGTCGTAAGCCTCGGGCACGGTGACATCAATAGCGAAGGCCTTGCGGCTCTCGATGTGACCCTTGGTAGTATCAAAGTGGGCGTTTCCGGGGATGACCATGCCAGGCTTCACCAAGTAGCTGAACAGCACATTCTCGGCGGCACGGCCTTGGTGCGTCGGAATGACATAGGGGAAACCAGTGAGTTCGGTGATGGTATCCTTCATGTGATAGAACGAGCGGGCACCGCCGTAGCTCTCATCGCCCATCATCATGGCAGCCCATTGGCGGTCGCTCATGGCGCCGGTACCAGAGTCGGTCAAAAGGTCGATGTAGACGTAGTCGCTCTTCAGCATGAAAATGTTGTTGTGGGCTTCTTCGAGCCACTTCTCGCGTTGTTCACGGGTGGATTTCTTGATGGGTTCAACCATCTTGATTTTCCACGCTTCTGCAAATGGTAATTCCATAATTATGATGTTTTGTTTGTATTAATAATAAGGTGCTTCAAAAAGCGGTCAAAGATAGGGAATTTTCGTGAAACACAGCTAAACTGACAAGAATTTTCTTTTTCACCATTTTCCGCTACATGGATTGCATCTCCTCGTAATCGGGAAGATGGTCCATAGTCTGTAATTTTCCCGCCTCCACCTTGAAACAATAACACGTCGTGCCATTGAAAAGCAGCAGATATTTTGGTTGAAGAGTGGAATGATAACGCACAGCTTGGTCGAGCACTTTGTCCGTAAGCTTGACACTCTGCGCTTTACATTCCACTATCATCAGGGGTTGGCCTTCCTTGCCGAAGACCACTGCGTCGGCGCGCTTGTCCAAACCGTTCACTTTGACGGAATACTCCACCGCAATCAAGCCTGACGGCACCTTGAGATGCTCCACCAACAGGTACAACACCTTCTGCCTGACCTCCTCTTCGGGCGTCAGCGCCACGAAACGCTTGCGCAAAGGGTCAAAGACAAAAGTCTTACCCTCTCGCTGTTCTGTCTTGAACCATTGCAATGCGGTATCGGCCATAAAAAGCATCGTTTTTCGCCGACAAAGGTAAAAAATCCTACCTTTGCCACAAAATCAACGCCATGAAAAAACACATTCTCGTTCTTTTCAGTCTCATCGCGCTGTTGGCGGCCTGTACCACCAAACCCGACACCCTCATCGGTGACTGGGTGGCCGACAAGGTCAACGTGCAGTTTGACGAAAACCACGCCACGCCGGAACTCGTGAAGCAAATCGGCGAGATGGAAAAGCAGAACACGCTGAACATCAGTAGCGACTCCTTGTTGATCTTCAAGGGATTGGACGAAACTTGGGAAGGGCGCATCACTCTAATGGAAGGCGACAAACTCTATTGCAACGGAAAGTTGTTTGGGCAATGGATTAATGGAGAAATCATTACTCACACCAACTCTCCTCTCGGTGAAATCATTGTCCGCTACAAGAAAACGCGATAATTGGCACGCAGAATACGCTGAAATCGCAGATTCGACGGAGTCAATTATATGAATCGCAATGCGACACAAAATCCATTCTACAAATTCTGCGATTTCTGCGGATTCTGCGTGAAACCAATCATTCCTCAACGAACTTCAAGCTGTAAGCCATCGCCTCAAGCTGGAGCAAAGCATTACGTTTTTTCTGGTTCGGTTCGTAGTAGTAGCCTTCCACCGTGACGAGGTTACCCGTGCGATTGTCAGCGAAGGTGTACGACACGAAGGGCCCGCCCATGAAGTCGTTCTCCACGCGCCACATGCCGCGCATTTCCATGGTGTAGCCCGCAGGATAGTCGGCGACATACGTCACCAAGGGCGGCACAAACTCGGTCTCGGTGGCCATATAGGAACCTTCCGACGGACCTGGGATGTGTTTCCCAACCATCATGTTGCGCATGGCAATGAGGCTCTCGCGGCTGAACTGCGCCGTGTCCTGATAAGGCAGCTGATAAATTACGAGGCAGGCGCTCGACCTTTCCAACTCCTTGCGAATCCACATAAACTCGGGCTCGTTTTTGGCGATGTAGAAACCCTGCGGCACGGTGAGCGTGAAACCGAATTTCTTCGCGATGGCCTCGCTGATTTTGTTGTCGTTCGTCGGACGGAGCACATTCAAGATGCGGTCGCGCTCCACCTTGTTGAACCACTTGTGGTAGACTTCCTTTTGTGTCTCAAACAAATCCACCCAAGCATAGGCGTTGGGCGCGGTGATTTTCACATAACGCTGCGGCGCGGCCCAAAGGTCAACAGCGGTCTCGGCCACGGCTTTCTCGGCTGTCGGGTCAATCTCAACCTCCAGGATGCACTTGTGCTTGTGGAACAGTTCGGAAAATGCCCCTACATTGATGTGTAGCAGTTTGTTCTGCTCCTCGGGTTGAGGCAGACCATACTGATAATCAAGGAAAAAATGCTTGATGGAGTCACCGATGATGCCACTCCACTGGTCGTCATTTTGCGTGACAACGAGGATTTCAGCGATGTTACCCGTTGAGCGGTCTTTCCGTGACACGGTAGGGTGTTCACAAGCCATCATCATGACTGAAAGGATGACGGCAACCATTGCAATGTTTCTTGTTTTCATGGTATTTAATTTTTTAATCAGTTGATATTCATTTATTTATCTTGAGTTTCTTACCTACCACCACATTATTGCTTTTCAGGTTGTTCCATTTCTTGAGGTCGGCCACGGTGCAACCATATTTGCGTGAGATAGAGCTGAGCGTCTCACCTTTTTTCACAGTATGGGTCTTCGTGGTCGCGGTGGATTTGCCCTTACTCGATCCATTGCTGCTCTTCGAGGTGGTCGTGGCGGAAGGTCCACCTGAGCGATAGATGACCAGTTTCCTTCCAGAAACAATCGTGTCGCTCTTCAAACCGTTCCACTTTTTGATGTTCGCTGCCGACACATGGTATTTCTTCGCTATGCTGCCCAGACTTTCGCCTTTCTTCACCGTGTGGACAATGCGGTTGCTCGTCTCTACCTTTACCTGTTGTTCCACCATCTTGTGGCGCAGGTCGGCCTTTCGCGCATAGCTGTAGATGCTGTCTTCAAGCTGCACGAAACGCAAAGCGTACTTCATAGGCAGACGCAACGCGTGCTTTTTCTCGTTCGAGCCTGGGATGATCTTCTTGATGTATTGCGGGTTGAAAAACTCGATGTCGCTCATCGGCACTCCAACGCACTGGCTGACTTGGTCGAAACTCAAATATTCATGCACCATCACGGTGTCGGTACCGTGCATCAGCAGGCCTGGATTGAGGGGATAAAGGTTGTGGGCCGAGGCAAAGTTCATCACATAGGTAACGGCGATGAAAGCTGGCACATAGTCGCGGGTCTCACGAGGCAGATACTTCGAAATGGTCCAGTAGTTTTTGGCGCCGCCCGAACGCATGATGGCCTTATTGACCGTGCCCGGACCCGAATTGTAGGCCGCCAACACGAGGAACCAGTCGCCGTAACGCGCATAGAGATTCCGCAAGAATTGGCAGGCTGCCTCGGTCTCTTTCACTGGGTCGTAGCGGTCGTCGTAAAGGGTGGATTGCCGCAGGCCGTAGTCCTTGCCTGTGGCGTACATGAACTGCCACAAGCCTTTGGCACCTACACGCGAGCCCGCCACAGGGTTCAGTGCCGACTCCACCATGGCCAAGTACTTGAGTTCCAATGGCAGGTTGTATTTGGAAAGAAATTCTTCAAACATCGGGAAATAGACGTACGACAAGCCCAACATACGGCTGCACTGCTGGCGTTTTCGGCAGGAATAAAGCTCGATATAAGCCTTCACACGAGCGTTGAACGTCAAAGGAATGTTGGTCTCTCGGGCAAGGGCCTTGATGCGCTGCTCGTAGATGCTGTCGGGATAAGTCGGCACATCGTCGGGTCTCCAGCCATAAGGATTCCACAGCGAAGAGTCGATATCCAGATACACATCACGGAAATAGCTGATGTTGCTAATCATATCAAGCATCTCCATCACTGACGACTCCTCCATATTGACCGTGGTGTCCATCTCGCTGACATCCAGCGTGTCAGCCTCAAAAAGCAGGCTGTCAGGTTCGGAAAAATCGGGGTCGTAGTCTTGGGCAAAAAGGCCGCTCATGGGCAACATGAACAAGATAATAAGACGAAGATACTTCATGATGTATTATTGGCTTTGTCTTTGTGAAAATAAGGTGCAAAAATAACAATTCTATACCATGTGAACGGAGCAAAATGTTGAAAAATTGCCAACCATATAAAAAATAGCTATTTTTGCGCCAAGAAACATCACTATGGAACAAGAAAGAAACGTCGACAAACTGGCTGGCTACCTCATCAAATTGGGTATCGCAGCCGTCGTGATAGCCTTGTGCTGGTATTTCAAAAACGTGTTGATTTACATCATTGTAGCCTTCGTCGTGTCGCTCATCGGACGGCCTGTCATGCAGCTGTTGCGAAAAATCAAAATCAAAGGAAAAACGGCTCCCACTTGGCTCCTTGCCTTACTGACCATTGTGTTAGTCATCGCACTGCTCACGCTATTGGTTACACAGATTACTCCTTTGATTTCCAATATTATACGCGATGTTTCGGCTATGAACACGCAAAGTTATTTCGGCTCGAACCCCATCGACAAGCTGAACGACTGGATGATAGCCACTTTCCCCAACCTTGGCCAGGATTTCGACATCGCCACGCTGTTCCTCGCCAAAATCAGGGATTTGGTCAACTTCAGCAATGTTTCTGGCATTGTTGGCTCGGTGGCCTCGGCGGTCACCAGTACCTTCGTCGGCCTGTTCTCTGTGATGTTCATCTCGTTCTTTTTCCTCAAGGACGACACGCTGTTTGAACGGATTATCTGTGCTTTGGTTCCCGACCGTCACGAACAGACCACGACCAAAACTTTAGCCGACATCAAGCAGCTGCTTTCGCGTTATTTTGTCGGTTTGCTCATCGAAATGCTGGGCATCGCCGTCATCGACTTCCTCGGTTTGTGGCTTATCGCGAGACTGCCCGTCAGCTATGCGCTCGGCATCGCTTTCATTGCAGGTATGCTCAACGTGATTCCATACGTCGGTCCGCTCATCGGCGAGGCACTTGGCGTTGTTGTCGGCATCGTCTTGAAACTCGGTATCGGCGCAGGGTTGGATGTCAACGTCTGGATTTTTGCCCTTATTATCTTGGCTATCATGCTCACAGCTCAATTCATTGACAACTTTGTCTACCAGCCCATCATCTATTCGACAAGCATCAAGGCGCACCCGTTGGAAATCTTCATCGTACTGCTCATGGCTGGCACTATCGGTGGCACGGTGGGCATGTTGGTCGCCATTCCAGCCTACACGGTGGTGCGCGTCGTCGCCATTCGGTTCTTCTACCGCTTCAAGGCTATACAACGCCTCATCCCCGACTTGAGCGAGGAAGACAAAATCATCGAAAACATTGATTGAACGGCTAATACCGTCAACGCTCCACGGCAATTCGTCTTGAGACTTCGCCGTCCGTTGTTTGGACGCGCAGCAGATACAGTCCTGAAACAACATCTTGCAAGTCGAGCACTGCCTGACCGCCTTCGACATTTTTCTGCAAGACACACTGTCCCAACGTATTGTAAACCGACACTTGGCTCATGCCCTCTGCCTCGACCGTAATGATTCCTTTGGTCGGGTTGGGATAGACTTTCAGCAAGGCCTCGTTTTCCTCAACACCCGTGGGCGAATAGTAGACGTGCAGCTCGAAGACATTCGGATAGTAGTGACGGTTGGCAGGCGACGAGGTGCAGTCCCATTCGCCGTAGTAGGCATAAAGGCGATAATAATAGTCACCCTCCTGATTTACAGAATTATCGGTATAAGATGTAGCATTGACACCCAACAACTTGATACGCACATACTCGCCATCTTCGCCCGTCTTGCGGAAGAGATAATAGCCCGAAAGCCCATCGTGAGGCTCTGGCGTTTGCCAATGCAATTTGGGCTTGTAGTTGTTGGCGTATTCAAAATCGAGGTCGCGGGGCGGATAGCAAGGCCCAACGGAAGCACATGACTCATTGGAGAACTCGCCACTCTCGCCGCCCTCGCACAGCACACTAACGCGATAGCAATGGCCACCCAAGCCCAAGTTGCCGTCATAATACGAAGTCGCAGTGCCAGCGGGAATGAGACGATAGAGCAGACCGTCGCGGTAGAGATTGTAGCCATAGCCCTCGTTTTCAACAGCATCCCACGAAAGCAAGATTCCTTCTTCCGTGTTCGTGGCAACCAAATTTTCGGGTGCACCATATGCAAGGCTGCCGCCACAACTATTGTTGGTTGTCATGAAGATTCCAGAAGGCATGTCGTCGGACGAGCCAGAATAAGAATAGACCGTGTTGCCCTCCGAGTCCTTGATGACGAAGCCCAACTGACTGACCATTTCCTCGGGAGCCGTCCAGCCGAAACTCAACTGACCCAAAGGCAGAGCTGGCTCTACCATCACGCCAGCCGAAGAAGTCATGGTAAGTCGTTCCAGCTCGTGACCTGTGGTATTATAGATGGAGAGATAGCCACCGCGCCAGCCTTGGAATGAGGTGGTGGTCAACAGGATTTGCCAGTCGCAAGTAGGGCCGACAAGAACCTGCATCTCGTTGACGTGCTTGCCGACACGGTCATTGGCGATGGCGTACACAGCATAATGATACACATCATAGCGCGGCACATCGGCATCCTCGATTTCCATAGCAGCACCAGGAGTGACATCGGTTAAAGTCGCAATGATTTCGTTGTCGCGAAGCACTACCACTTGCTCAATGGAAGAGAGGGCGGTGCCGTCCAAAGTGGTGGTAGGATTAGTCCACGTGAGGTGTGTCTTGAGGTCAGTGTCGGAAACAGGCGTAACGGTGAAATTGGTGGGAGCCGAAGGTGTGCTGTTGTACACAGGTTCCGGTACGAAGTTGAACATGGCATCGGCGGGATGCGTATAGGGCGCATCGTCAATAAGATACCAACCATCGGAGCTGCCACCCCAACCCAAGTTGAAATGGAACATGTCGTAATCGTCGTAGCCGTCGCACACAAAGGCATGGCAACCGCCGTCCTGACAGCCACCGTAATACATCGGCCAGCCCATGTCGAACTGCTCGCGCACCATGGATTTCCAGAGCTCGGTCTCATAGTCGTCGCGGCGGAGTTGCACGATGGCGTCGCAATAGTTGAAATACTCATGCATCACGCCCGGGATAGGACCAGAAGCACCGCCACTTCCATCGGGACCGTAGCCCATGTCGATGGTCACGCCGCAATGGAAGCACAAGGTGCCTGTGGCGAGTTTTTCAGCTTCCGAAGAGCTGCTGTTCAGCGTGTTGGGCATGTTGTCCCAGTCGTAATCGGTATTGCCGAAGTCGGCGCAAATCTCGCCATAGTCCTCATGGTAATAGCAGTGACTGCCGATGCCTTTGGCAGGATAGGCCCAAAAACGCATCAGCTGCGACATGGCTGTGGCCAAACAGCCCACAATGGCATGGCCGCCCGAGCCGGCGGGGTCTTCAGGGCAAAGGCAGTTGTAAGGATAGTCCTGATTCCACTTGGTTGTGCAGAAATAGCCTGTGCCGCGACCGCCATGGCGTGAAATAAGCCGTCCATGCTGAAGCACTGAATTCCACTCTGCTGCCACCTCGGGCGTGGCTGTGGCATTGTGCAACTGGAAGATGCACTCAGCCACGCCATCCAAATAATAGGCCAACGCAGGCGGAATGTTGGCAGCGTCAAACGACGACTCGTTGGAATAGCCTATGACAGGACGATGTGCGTCGTCGCCAGCGATAATGACAAAACTGTTGGCATCGAGGTTGAAGACATAAAATGCCTCGTTTTGACCCGTATAAACCAATTCGGGCGTTGCTCTTTCCAAAACAAGTTGTTGGGAAGCAAATTGTTGCGCCGCAGTTAGAGCCAAACTTCTATCGATAGGCTTGGCTTGCAAGGCTATTGTGCCAAAAATCAGCACTAATGTAAACGGGATAGACTTTTTCATATTCATGGTGGTTTAATTTGTTGTCGTTTCGTCAGGCAAGATGACGACTTTCATCCCGACATAGGCATATTTCTCTTTCAGCTGGTCCAAGTCGTCGTTGCGGAGGCGAATGCAGCCCTCACTTCCGCGACCAGGCACCGAATTTTCGTTGTTGGTGCTGCCGTGTATGCCGATACCCGAAAACCCAGGCGTGGCAAGACGCATGAACCAATTGCCGTAAGACAGGATCTCGCCTCGACCATCGCCAAAATCGTGCGTCCACTTGGAGGCATCGGTAATTTGGGTGATAGTGAAGGGTTTCTCAAAGCTGCTTTCCGGGGTGCGCATATCGCCTTTCTTCTGCTTTTGTCCTTTGTTTTGGCCAACACAGACGGGATAAAAAGCGCGGCAGACCGTGTCACCTTCAACAGCTTCGCACACATACAAACGGTATTCAGGTTTCGCGATGACGACAAAGCTATTCGCCTTGACGACCACTTGCGGGTCGATGTTGAGCGTATCGTAAAGCATTGTGCTTACAATAGTATCATCCTCAACTTGAACAAATATTTCCGTTGTCTTGGATGCATTATGGCAGGCAGGCATGGCGAACAATGCCGAAAGAAGGATGAAAAGGATCATTTTCTTCATCAGTTGGTGAGGTTTTCGAGGCACAAAAATAGGAAAAAGTTGTTTATGCTCCTTGCTTTGAAAAAAAGTGATTGCAATCCTCAGAAAAACATCACATAATAGACTGGCAAATAGGTAATACCGTCCTCTGTAAAGACATTCCTATCGTTGGAAAGCACGTATGCCTTTTTCACGCTATAGTCTTTCGTTTCGACAAAGGTCGTCAGCGCACTGTGAACGGTGTAATCCTTGCCCGACTTCACCTCAATCGGCACCACCGACAACAGCATATCGCTTTCTACGAGGAAATCCACCTCGCCATGCTTCTTGCTGTCGTAATAGAACAACCGATGTCCGTGGGCGTGAAGCTCTTGTGCCACCACCGACTCATACACAGACCCCAAATTGATGCTTCTAATGTCGTCAAGCACAGCGACCACATTGCGACCATACAACAGTCCAGTCAAAATACCCACATCATTGAGGTATAGTTTCAAAAGGTTCTTCTGCATCGATTCCAAAAGCGGAAACTTGGGCTGCGAAACGGCCTTCACCTGCAAGGCAATACCCGCATTGACCAAATAATCAAACTCCTCCAAATAATCATCGAAACGCTTACCTTTCTTGTTCTCGATACGGTTGGCAAACACCCGTTTCCGTTTGTTCTCAAGATTGGACGGCACGGAATCATACACGTTCTTGATTTTCAACTTATTTGCGACATCATATTGAGAGGCATCTGCACCATAGTAATCATGCACTTCCAATTGGACACGCCTCACCTCTACAATATCAGTAGTCGCCAAATAGGTATTGACCACATCAGGCAGGCCACCAACCAGCAAATATTTCTTGAACAAATCGAGTATTTTGGAATGAAATCCCTCGTCAAGCGGCAACTCCTGTTCAAATTGTTTTCGCAAGTAGCCAATCACATCTTGCCCAATACCATTGGCTATAAGAAACTCTTCAAAATCGAGAGGGTACATGTGCCTGACTTGAATGCTTCCAATGGGGATGGAAACCGACTTGGCCAATGCCACGCCCAGCAGCGAACCGCTGGCGATATAGGTAAAACGGTCTTCGGCTTTCAGGAACTTCAGCATCGTAAAAACATGCGGATAGGCCTGTATTTCATCGAGAAAGACCAACGTGTTTTCCTTGTTGCCCAACCTGCCTTTGGCAACCGAACTCAAACGGAAGTAGAAATCCTCGGTGGTTTTGACTGACTTAAAGAAACGCATCCCATCCGCATCCTCTAACAGATTGATTTCGACATAATTGTCAAACATTTGCTGCCCGACATGTCGGATGATGAACGACTTCCCGACCTGACGGGCACCATCAACGACCAAAACCTTGTTCGGCTTGTTCAGACAATAGTCTCTGATTTCTTTTTCTATCTTTCTGTATAACATATACTTAACACTTTTTTTCTTGAAAACACTACCTAAAAACGCACTTTTTCCGATATTTTATGCCGCAAAAATACACTTTTTCCTGTATTTTTATGCCATAAAAACACACTTTTTCCGAAAAAAAGCAAGAAATCACTCGTGATTTGAAAGAACAAGCATTTGTAATCTTCAGACAAAAATCAACATTCATTTCAGCAATTTTAGGTATTGAAAACTGCTGAAATAAGATTTTTAGATTGTGTTTCAGCAGGTTTCAGTTAAATAAGTCTTCCATAACAACTTGATTCTGAACATGTCCGCTATATTTGTTTTGAACAATTCCGAAACTGGTTACAAGGGTCAACATCAGTGATTTTGTGGTCTTGGTTTGCTGGAGAAAAGCATTTAGTTTATTGTCGAAATCCTCATCGTCCGCCTTGGTGATTTCGTAGGGCGAGCGCGAGAACTTCATCTCGCAAATGTTGACCGTTTGGTCGGCACGGTCGATAACAAGGTCGATTTGTGCTCCTCTGCCTGTCTTGTCGTTTTTCCCCACCCAGCAGCAGGCGCGGCTCTGGATACCTGAGATTCCCAAGGCTTGCTTGATTTGGGCGATGTGGTTCAGGCAAAGCATCTCGAAGGCATAGCCGCTCCAAGCCCTGTAGCGCGGACTGTTGAGCGAATGGGTCCAAAAGGCTTCGTCTTGGTACTTGTTCTCATTGGCAAAGTGAAAATGGAACAGCGTGAAGGCATCGGTCAGCTGGAAAAGCGCGTCGCGTTTCGTCTTGCCAAACGGGACGTAGGTGCGGATGAAGCCGCATTTTTCCAACTCTTCCATGGTCTTGGTGAACTTCAGGTTGTTGTTCAGTTGGGTCAGTTCAAGCACTTGCTTTCTGGTTAGGCCCTTGGCTTTTGTGGCCATAGTCGAAACGATAGTAATGTGGTCGCCCGCCTTCTTGAAAAGAGAGCGGTAGAGATTCTCAAACTCGTTTTGCAACTCGCCGTTGGCAGCAAAAAACAGCCTATCAATGTTTTGGGCCACGCTCTCTTCAGGCCGCATCAGCGAATAGTAATAGGCCACGCCGCCCATCACCATGTGGCACTCGGCGATTTCCTTTTGGCGGTAGCCGAAACCGTAGGCCTTGAAGTAGCGTTGGCTCTCGTTGAGGGTGAATGGGGCGATGTAAATCTGGTGTGTCTTGCGGTTGTGGAGTCCGCCTCGGTTGTTGATGATGTTGTCGATCATCCACGAGGTGGCCGAGCCGCAAACGATGAGCTTGATGTCGTCGCGTGCCGAAGCCCAACTATTCCAGAACCATTCCAATGCGGCAATGAACTTGGAGCGGACAGTGTCCAACCACGGCAGTTCGTCGATGATGAGAATCTTTTGCCCTTTATGCCGTTGTTCCAGATAGGTTTCCAACTCGTCGAAAGCCTCAATCCACGAGGTAGGCTGTGTCGCTTGGGGATACATCCTCCGTAGGGTGAAGAAGAAGTTAGCAAGTTGGTCTTTCATGCCGGCGTTTTCCATGCCCGTGAGGGCGAAACAGGCCTTATCACCGACTACTTGTCGAATGAGGAAGGTCTTTCCCACACGTCTCCGACCATAAACGGCGATGAATTCCGACCTGTCGGATTCGAGATATTCCTCCAACAGTTTGTATTCCTGCTCTCTACCTATCAGTTTACTCTTGGTTTTCATGAGTTCTCAGCGTTTGAAATCTGCTGCAAAGGTAAATAAAAAATCTGTTTCAGCAAGTTTCGATATTGAAAACTGCTGAAATTGGAAATAGGAATTTTGTTTCAGCAGGTTTCAAATACATCAAAGCCCCCAGTTGAACCAGCAGATAGAACTTTCCACTTCTGTTTCAATCCTATCAGGAAGGTTGTAAAACAAGTCAAGACCTAAAAGCGTTTCAAGTTGATCTATTGTACAGGAACATTCTTTCAAGTTTCGTTTTTCTTCACCATTTCGCATTACAAACGCGATGGCAGAATAACTAGTACTTGTAGGAATTAACAACGCTTTGAAACAAGCATCGGGAACTGCGACCTTGTTGTGTCCGATTCGGAGAGTATCCATATTCAAAAATGCAGGGCCACATACGATATAAACTCGTCCGTATTCTTTCGCCCAAGTACGAACTTTCATCTCCAACTGATTCCAACGACCGTTGTTAAGCTCTTTATCTTGAGGAATGCAGTTAGTGAAATAAAAACTTTCCACCATTGCAACGCTATCCCATTTCATATCGCCAGCTGGAGCTAAATGTCCACGCGAATAACCCGAGTTGCGATAGTCATCATTATCAGCTTGTTTGTAATGGCAGTCGGGGTCAGGCATAAAGTGCAAACCTTTTCTTGTCCATGGTCCATCGGTTTCATCCGCAGTAAGTTCGTAGGCGACCCAGTTGACAATCTTTGTATTAGGATTGAAGGAAAGGGTGTATGCAATATGGGCAACAATACTATCAGACGAAGAAGTATTTGGTAACTCAAATTGCTGTGAATGTAACGAATTGCGGGAATGAGAAGAAGATCTATGCCGAACACAAGAAAGGTGTGTGATGATAGTTATCATCGTAAGAGTGATACAAATACCTCTAGTTAACTTCATCATAACCAATTGCTATCGTTCTAATCAGCATATAGATTAATTGCCAATCATCCCCGGCTTTGGAAGGATTCGTATTAAAAAACGCTGGTTATCTTCATTTCTGTATGCTCTTGGCTTGCCTTCCATACACCCTGCACCGGCAATAATAACTTCACACGGCAGATTGTAAAAACTCAAGTTCGTATTCTTTTGATTCGGAAACCAGAACTTGAATAATGCCAGAGCCCTTTTGTAACTCAACTCATTATTAAGCGGATAGCTGTCATACGATGCTTGACCTTCAATGATAAGAAAATAAGAAGCATCTGGATTGGCCTCTACAAAAGATTCCATTGATCTTTTCAAAAGATTCCTGACTGCATAAAGCTCTTGTTTGGTCTCTTCCGACAAATCGGAGAAACTTGCACTTCCCTTTTCAAACTTCACCTTTGTTTTCAACACGTGGGTCTTGTACTCATCATCATAGCCGAAATACCTTGTATCAATATTCTTGATGGATTTTTCAAGCTCAGTGATTTTGTTCAATTGCTGCTGAGTAGCTTCAGCTGTCCCCTTCAATGAATCATACGCCCGTTCTAGTTCAATTTTAGTTGCCTTTAGTTCCCTGTTTGCATTTCGTGAAATCACCAAGCCTAAAACGAAAAGCACTAACATGATAAAAAACAAGCTCGTCATCAAATCAGAATAGCTTGTCCAAAAAAAGGATTCTTTTTTATTCTTTCTCATGATATTTAGGTGTTTAACAATAATTTGATCAAATCAAAACCCGCATATACCATCACGACGACACCAACAATCCTGCAAGCAAGATTGACAAAGTGTTGCCAAGTATTCTTCTTATATTTTCGCTTCTTGCAAATCATGGATGGCAAGGCGATATAGACGAACAAGCCAATCAATACTCTTATCAAAATCCCAACCATTACTCTAATTCCTTATAAATGTTTCTGATAATATTGAAACAAGTTCCGCTATCATAGTTCCAGTATTGGGCTCCGGGATACCGCCCCGACCAATCAAGATTAAGCCACCAGTTGCCATCTTCTTCCTTATAATTAAGCCCCACGTTCTCATAACGGGCTAATAAATAATCTTTCGCAATACTACGATTGGTAGTGCCCAAATTGACTTCTGCAAAAGCATGACCATCATTTTCATTATATGCAAAACTAATGCGAGCCTCTCCTCCCACAGCTAATATCAACGAACACATTAAGATGGCAAAATCATCGCAATCACCGTTCAAACCATTCCTTAACGTTTCTGAAGCCTTAGCATAATAGTCTCTCGTGATGGGGTCATTGACATAACTCCAGTTCATATAACAAAAATCGAAGATGTCACACACTTGACCTAAATTAAATGGTCCTGGTGAAATGGACACCAATGCCACCGCATTGTTCCTTACAGTAGAATTATCATAATCACAGGCGACAATCAAATCTTTCATTTCACCAGTAATTTCATGATAGTTGATGTATTGCTCACGGGTATATATGTTTTTAGGTCGAGAGAATTCTATTTTTGGTGGCGTAGGCAGTTCTTTCTCGTGAACCAACGGCTTGAGTTGTTTCGTCGTAGGAAATACGATTTCCGTGTTTTCATCCTCAAACTCTTTTTTGTTTTCTGGTTGAATTGGAACCACCATATAAATGGTATCATGTTTGACCACTAGTTTCTTTCGTCTGTCAGGAATTGTTTGTCTTTGGGCTTGTTCGCTTTTCTGTGATTGTCCACGCCATCGCGTACAACCACATAACATAATAGCACACAACGCAATAAATACTATTACAAATACTCTAATTTTCATTTTCAATAACCATTTTCGATATAACTCCACACACTACTTAGACTCCCATATACCTCTAAGAAAATGCATCCAAGAAATATGGTATAAAACGTACTTGTGAAGTTGACAGATCTCTTCCTTGGCGAACTGCTCAATAGACAACAATAACCATGCTAGTCTGACGGTTTGATGTAATTGAGAATTATTGGGTTTCAACAGAAAGACCGATTCTGTTTTGGGTTCTTCTTTAACAGACGCTACGGCACAAGCCATACAATACTTTGCGGCGCTGGGATTCTTGTATTTACAATTTGGACATTCTTCCATTTTTTAATAGTTTTTCTATACAAGCACACTGCTTTTCCTTTCGCAACCATATTTTTGAATCAACCTCTTATTGACTTTTTTAGTTTGGATAAACACGATTGTATCTATCTCGTTAGGATTATCTCGTCAGAGTTGATTCTTAAATATATTTCTTTAATCAAATATACAATTAGTAATAGTATGAAAAGTCCAATTCCCACTAATAAGCAACTCAGCAACAAATAACCTGAGGCAGGAAAGTTCTTATAAAACGTAACTGGGATAATATAACGCACGTCTTCTTTTTCATCCTGAATTATTATGTCAGGTGACTTATATGGCGCGGGTATGTACCCTTTAATCATAAACTCTACTTTATCATTATTATCTACCTTCACTCTTTGACGATTTCTAGATAAATGGATGGTGTCGGTCCCCTCAATCAAATAGTATTCTTGCTTCATTTCATCTAAACTTTCTATTTCAGTATCCCAGGCTCCAAGACCAACCGTAAACTCTCTCTTCTTTTTAAGCCCATCAAATGTGAAATACGTAGATAAACACTCTTCAAATAAACTATTAGTGTAGAAAAATGAAATCGGCTTTTTAGATACTATTGGACAATATAATTCATCATTATTATCTAATACTCCGATAGGTGATTTGGGGAAAACAGATTTAAACAAGTGATCCACCGAGAAGCCATTCCGTCCTGTGACTTCATCAAGATAATAGAATCTTAAATTCGCCGTTTTCTCATGCATTTCCCACAAATAATCTAATATTTTTTGTTCAACATCGATTGTGTTTTGCTTATGATTACTATCATGCAAATTATCACTTAACAAAATAAAATAGTATTCAACAGGTTCATATTTATCGGCGTGAGAAGCATTTGATAATATGTTTTCGTTAAGGTATCTCAGCAAAGAGATAAAATCGGTTTTCGGACCTTTATATGGTTTTTCATAGATCTCTTTAAAAACCGTCGAGATTTCCTTGGAAGAATCTGTTATTTCTTCAGGGTTTTCCGAAAATAACACAACAGAATACTTAAAGCTATCTTTGTGTTTTTCAGATTGCTTAAGAATAGAATGCATCAGTCGTACTTGTAATAGCCGATGAAATTCAATTGTTTGATTATCTCTATTAACACCAAAACCCCATTTATTAACTTGACCTTTAGCAGAATTATTAATTTGGTCTATTTTTTTCTCAATATGCTCTGTGAGTTTCTTCTCGCCCACTTGTTTCATGGATCCAGACACATCCATAATGTAATAATAATGAGGAGGCCTCGCATCGAGATCGACTTTTATTTCGCTAAAACTTAAAGTATCTTTGTGAAAAAACAATTCTTTTACTATCTTGTCTGGTTTATAATCAAATTGTGAAAAATACTCATTTCCAATTGTCAAGAAAAAGCCTACCATTGTTAGAAACAAAGTGAAAGTCCCCAAAAACAGCCTCCTGTACTTTTCTTTATTCTCTCTAGTCGCAACAAAATAGAGAATAATTGACAAAAGCACTATCAACAACAATGAAACAGAGATCAATGGTAACGAATGATTCTTCATAATGAGAGAATTAAACAAAATATTCTAACAATCCAAATAAAACTAGAATACCACAACTAATAAAAGACGTGATTGCCAAAGCCAATATTGATATTTTTATCCACCCTGGGATTCTGACACTATATCTACCTTCTCCTCCTTTTGACTCGGCCAACGATTTAATACTATCCGCCAACTTATCAATTCTCCGATTCTGCTCCGCAGTAGCTTTTTCAAATTTGGCAATACTTTCCTTTATTGAACTCAAATTCTTCAGTTCACTCACAATAACTTGGGTTTCGTCTAATTTCTTCTGTAATGCATCCTGCTGCTTTCCTAATGCTACATAAAACTTTTCCACATTCTCACTTGCGTGTGCACCAAGCTTACGTAATTGCTCCTCCAATTGGCTGTCGATTTCACCCACCGTTTTGCTGATTGCTGCTTTGCGCAACTCCACTTGTTTCACCTCATCCTCGAAGAAGGCCGCCATTCTTTCAACGGCTTGTGTGCGTTTTTCATCTTTGTCCAGCTTTTCATTCAATTCACGGACTGCGGTAAGATATTGGTTTGAATTACTCAAATACCTTCCCAAGGTTCCTATCTCTTCCGAACAATTCTTCAAAGCCAAATAAACTTCAAGGTTCTGTTTGGAGATGTTCTTATCAGCCAATTTTTCAACAGCTTCCATTAACTGTTTCTGTAAGGCAGTAGCTTCGTTAACCTGTGACAGAGTCTTGTTTAACTCACTAGTGTTTTGTGAGAATGACTTGTTGAAATTCACAAGATTGGTCGACATTCTCTCCAGCGTTTGAGCCGTATCATTCGTAAGATTAGGCAACAAACTTGCTTGCATCCAACTCAAAAATATATGCTTGTTTTTTTCCTCCTCTGCTTTAGCATCCTTCGCCTTCATAGACCCAATAGTAGTAAGGACTATGCCCAAGATGCTTGAAATCATTGCCAACGCAACACCACCAAGCAAAGCTTCTACTCCCGCTGCACCCGAATAACCATCACCTGCATTTAATAGCTTTGACAAATCTCCAGAAAACCAAAGATAACCTATTCCTACCAAAATACCAGCCATCGTCCCCACCAAGCCAAGATACAACGGAACTGGAATCTGCGTATTGATTTCCTCCTCTTTGGCATCACAGTTGCGGTCAACGATGTCTTTCATCAAATGATAATCACTGACCGAGCCTTTGTTGTTTGCAAGATAGTTGTTGATTGAATTCTTGATTTCATTAAAAACAGGATTACGATGTTTTGAAAAAACTAGTTTTGTTGGCGAAGGACTATCTTGCTCTCTTCCATAGAAATAATCCTTATTATTCCAGGCAAAAATATGCTCAAAAACATCAATCTTTGCGATGGTATCCCTAAACCTCTTAATTTGAAAGAAAACAATAACGGCTATAACGGCAATTATTATAATAAAATGAAACCAATGAAAAGAAGTGGTATTTCCTATTGAAACACCAGAGGTAGTGATTGGAGATATCTCTTCAGCAACGGCGGCGATTTTATAATATGAACTGTCTACAACAACCTGTTCTTCTTGTGCCCATGCAATTAATTGGCATACTAATAACAAAAAACAGAAAACAAACCTTTTTCGCATAATTTTATCTAATTATCACATTTAACTTATTGATTACTTTCCATTTGCCATTCGCATCTACCTGTTGCGCATAACCTTTTGATAATACTTCGATCTGTTTGGTTTCAGAAAGAATCTGTTTCTCACAGCCATCCAAATAGGATGGATTCGCCACTACTTTGAAATAAGCATTGGTGTATATCTCGAAATCAGCAGAATTCTTTCCATTCAATTGTAGTACAAATATCGAATCTTCGCTTGGGGTTTCACGAACTTTCACAAAATAGTCATCAATGATTGCATCGGCATACAATACTGTTGACGGTTCAGATTGTTGATTTGATACTTGGCTTGTACTTGTAGTTATAGGATGAGATTCTGTGATCCTGGTTTTGTTTGTGTTAGATTGAGCAGCTTTCAGACGGTCGATTTTTTCTCCAAGAGCTATATTCTCATTTAATATTTTTTCCTTTTCACGTTCAAGCCCCTGTATCTTTAATCGCAATCGAGACAATTCGGAACTTTCACTTGATTTTTCTCTATATAAGGTTTGATTTCTTCTTGACAATTCAGTATTTATGCGTTCTTGTTCTTCTATTATTTTTTTTACATATAACACATTGAAGAGAAAAACACCTAAAACCGCCCCAAACAAAATTCCCAATAATAGCCAAACCCATGAAAAGGAAGAAGAAAGTTTCTCCTCTTCATGGTTTCCATTGACACCAGTCCCTTTTGGTTTTGGCTCACTAGTTTGAATTGATTCGAGTTCTTGTTTTGGGACAAGACCATCGAACATTTCCCCCTCTTTCTCCTCAATGAATGGTTCATTCTGTTCTTGCGAATCTTGAGATTCTTCTATAATCTGAGGGGCCTCCACAATATATTCTTTACCAATAATAATATAATTATCAGGAGAGAGCCCATTCCATTTATAAAAATCACTAACAGTGATATTATGATCTCTCGCAATCTTTTTTGGTGTATCACCTTTTTTTACGGTATAGAGAGTCCTCTGTCCATAACCCGTAAAAACCAAAAAGAAAACAAAAGCCAAAAAACAAACATTTCTCTTCATAGCCTTATCTTAATTCAACCTTTAAAGGAGACACCACCTTCCATTTTCCATCAGCCCCTCTTACCGCTTCGCCTTCACATAGGATTTCCACAGTGGTGCTATTTGGTAATACTTGTTTATCACAACCATCTAAAAAGGAAGCATTAGCGAGCACTTTGCTATAAGCCCGTTTATTAAGGTTGATGGAAGCATTGTTTTCTTTCTTTTGTGTCAAGATAAAAACAGTATCGTCATTTTCTTTCTCCCACACATGGGAAAACTCGCCTTCGATGATGGAATCCGCATAAAGTAGCTTTTGTGATACAACTGGTTTAGGTGATGATTGTTGATCTACTCTTAATTCAACTTCTGAATTAGACGGTACCATTTTTTCTTTAAGTTTATCCTCCAATAAGGACACTTTATTAAACAAGTCGTTATTTCTTCTCTCTAATTCTATTACTTTTTTATTGAGATAATTAGCAACTTGACTATTGTTAGAACTATTTGAGTCATTGTTTATTTCTTGTAACTTCTTTATTTCTCTTTTTCTATGATCAATTCTTTCATTAATTTCAATCATCCTATTATGCATAATCCCAATAATGATAGTAAGCACCAATACTATCACAATTAGAGTAAACAACAAAACCAACACCCATTTTTTAGTGCCACCAATATCTCCAATAACCACTTTTTTTTGAAAATCATCCACTTTTTTTTGTAATGTATCAATCTTTGATATCAAACAGCCCAAATCCGAATAATAAACAAGGTTGTCAGATTTAGAAACTAAAGATTTCAAAAATTGAATTTGATTAGTATCCACGACAATAGTCGTAGCACTCATTGAGTCGTTATGATTTGCTACTGCTGCATATTTCCATACCGATGCATTTGATTCTTTCGAATATGCTCTAGTAGATAGCAACGTCAATAATGTCAATAATCCTAGAGTAATAGCTTTTGTCTTCATATACACTTTATTTGGTGGTTTAGGGCTAACGAAATTTCTTCGTTAGCCCTAATTGCACATTATTTCAATTGACCAATTTTATACGCCAAATCATGCAGCAGACCCACAAGAGGATAGAAGAAAAGTGTTTCCTCTATCGGTGTGTCATCATTGACCCCATCAGTTTCGCGTTTATGGGTGATACCCTTCGACAACGAAACCTGAAGCAATTGCTTGCCTTCTTCACCTAAGCAGAAGTCTTTAACCTTGTTGAAAATTGTAGGATCGGCAGATAGACTGTTGACAAGGAATTCTTGATTGGATTTATGCAAATCAAACAAGAACTTGAAAAACTCTTCCACCGCTTTGACAACCTCTTTCTTAGTTGTATCGTTTATATCCGCATAGGTGAGTTGGTTGTCATCATGGCTAAAATCGTTTCCTACAAATACCGTTTTAATGCTACCTATCGTATCATACGGTTGTGGCGTTGGACTTTCAATACCCCCTTTACAAGTAGCAATTTTAGGATTAGTTTCCATCATTACCTGTATTGTACCTTCGCTGTCGCCATAAATACCATCGAAAATTAGTTTAGCAAATTTCTCAACCATGTCATTCTCATCAGACAACATACGTAAAGTCCTAGCTCCATTACCACTAAATGCAATAGTCTTGGGTTTAACTAATCCTTTCGATTTCATAGCCTTGGCAATAAAGTACAATATTGAACCATAGAAAATAATGAAAACATATCTCATCCTATCATCGTTAGATAATTTTCTCAAAAAGTCCAATTCTTTATTGTTGTCAACCCTATTTCCAACAAGAGAAAACAGAAAATTCACTATGTCTGAAGACTTACCTTGGTCTTCTATTTGAGATAGTGCACGTTGCAACTCCGATAATTTGTTACTTTCCAATACTTTTCTGATAGGCTCTTTATATTTACAAACAAATCCATTTTTACTTGGATTGTTGTTATAAGCATCTCCGAAAATAGCATTTGAAGCGAACCTGAACGAAAGTAGCATTTTGTCCTCTTGGTTTTCAACAATAAAAACATCCGTCGTTCCACCCCCAATGTCAATAGTTACAACTTCGTCTGCTGCTCCTTGTGTCTTGATAAAATGCAAATAAGGAGCCTTAGACTCCGAAATACTCACTACATTTTGATCCGATCCTGAACCAAAATAGTTTTCGTAAGCATCTTTCCATATTTGCTTGAACTTATTGATTTTTCCAACAGTCATGCTCGCTGGATAAAACCAGATAAGTTTGGTGGCAGTAAGATTACCATCGTTGATAGCGACCTTGTTTCTCATTAAAATGAACAAAGTCTCAAGGTGCATTTCCAATAACCGATCTGGTACACCTCCCCATTTCAGTTCTGTACTGATTTTATTCCAATCAGGTGTAAAGTCTTTCTCATAAAGGAATGGGATATTCCCATCACCCAATGGTTGGGGATTATTATTAAGATTCATACCTATATGATTGGCATACACAGTACGCATCGGGAAAGTATGTTTGTCCCCAATCGTATCTGGTATGAAATCTTGTTCAAACGCCTTACGAATATCCTGATCAGTATAACGCTTGTGCAGTTGATGCATTTGTTTTTCATCTACTTTAACATCAAAGGGTTTGGGGGTTCTATTAGCATCGCTGATATACTCAATGTGAGTATTAGTTGTACCAAAGTCAACAGCAAAAGTGAACACCGAAGTAGCATGTTCATTTACTGGTTTAAATTTCGGAACGATGAAACCCTCAATGTCACCCACTTTCACTAAGATGCGGTCGAAGTTATTCTCCACAACGTATGCTTCATGGCTACAACCACGACCTGCCAAGTCTTTTTCTGCACGAACTGTATTTTTAAATCCAACTGCTTCTGTTCCTTCGAAGAAAGCAAGAGTTGTAGTACTCTTTCCTTTGTCGAACATGGCGATACGATAGTGCTTCTTAACATTTTGTGGAAAACGAACAAGCGGCATGATACCCATACCCATTTTAGTTTCCACCAACCCTCCGTCATTGGATTCCAAATTTGGAAGCATTTCTTCAAAATAGACACGGCTGTATTCGATGAAACCTTTTTGAATAGGAATACGTAATATTACTTTTATGCCGCTGGCGTTTTCAACAAACTCAAACATCCTCTTGTTCGTTCCTGATACTGTTTCCTGCAATTCCTTAACGGAGAAGAATTGAAAAAACAAGGGGGTCAAAGGTAATAGATAACTGCGTTCGTCGTTTTCATTCTTACACACCAAACCGCCATCATAATAGCTTTTACTATTCAATGCGTATGGTATCCTGATAATAGTATCTGCAAGAAAATCACTTATTGTTAAGTATGGGTATTCGTCACCTAATTCAGGTAACAAACGATTTTTCCAATCGGTATTGTCGTAATAAGGGGCTTTGAATTCCTGTTCCCAAGGGCCATTAATATAAATCAGATTGGTGTACATGTTCCCTTTTTCGACAGGCAACACCAGAGGCAGCTTTCCTTCTTGATAAACATTCGAACGAATAGCAAAATCGCTCTGCAAAATGGGCGCTTTAAGTTTTTTATGGAATGGGTATCCTAAGATTTCAAGATAATCATGTTCTTTTTCACCAACTTTAATCGGATCATAATCATCGACGCTTGTCTCTGTCAATTGATCGATTTCCTGTTTTTCTTTATTTGAAAGGCATCCATAAGTCATTTTAAGATATTCTTCAACCTCTGGAAATTCTTTGGAGAACTCTTTGTTTGACTTCCTTAAGGCAAAGAAATACTTTTGAAATTCAAAATCACGCTGATAGAGCGGCGAATAGGTATGGTCAAAAGGTCTGTCGTTATCAAACAAAACATTCTTGGAAACATAACTAAGATCATTTGATGATGAAAAGAAAAGCGTTGCAGGTGAAGTGCCTCCCACAATATTCATCTCGTCTGGACGGTCAGGACCTATATAGTTCAACATATAGACCCTGTTCATCTTCTTAAAGTTATATGGGTCAGCTCCAACAGCATCTGATTCAAGATAAAGATTTAGGGTGCTACCAAGGATGTCGCCCAAATCAAGGTCTTTTTTTCTGTCCCAAACCAATATTTCAAATTTATCCTTAAAGCGGTCGATGTTGAAAAAAATCTGCGCCACATCAAACATCTCAGAAACCATCTTATGATAAATAGTTCCCCCTTTTAATGCAGCTCTCTTGTCTTTTGCATCCCTTGCCATATTCGTCACTTCCCTGAAAGCCGTCTTTACCAAATCGATTCTAGCAAACGGTGAGGGAATCGATGTGATTTCTTTTCTGGCTGTAGCCCCATCCGGATCTACGATTTCACTGATGGCCTGTGTGCCATATTCTTTTGACTCCTGCCAATCAACTATATTGTTGTTGCCCTGGATATTATATAATCTGAAAACTTTTGCCATAATTAATCGATATTAAATTTGTCTTTAACCAATTTCTCAGTAGCCAAGTAGAACAATTCCATGAATTGTTGTTCTTTTTCGCCTAGTTTGCTTTCGCCACCTGTATTATTCAAACGATTATCAAACAAATCGAAGTTCTTATCAAAGAGGGGCCAAGTTGTTCTCGGAGAAACGCCTTTCACCAAATCAAAGACACGACTTGAATCACGATGCAAATTGAAAGGAGTAAAGGCTCTTTGCTGTCTGGCCATTTCAGCCAACCAAGCCAGATACTCGCTCTGTACCATTTTTAGGGTATCGATAAAATCACCATCGAAGAAATTACCATCTAACCCACGGTCAACAACCCAAGGTTGGCTCTTGAAACCTGAGTACTCATCCAAATACTTGGCGAAAAGATTAAACTGTGTCAGAGGCTTACGTAGTTGCTTTCTCGATTTTTGGCCGAGTTCACCAAAAGTGATTTCATTGGTATCCGTTTCAATACCAAATTCCTTATGCACAGTACGCAAATTATCATTGTTCTTCCTGTCGGGATTAGGATTCTGAGCATTAGTAAAATCAATCAAAGCAAGGGCAGAAATCAGTTCAACAAAGTGTGCATCGTTCTTCTGATTAGCACCTCCCTCTTCATTATCATAAGTCGTACGTGTGTCATCAGCAACATAATACAGGTTGTCGATGGCGTTGTTACGGCTAATGGCACGTAAATAGTAAGACAATGCCGACTTGGCTTTTGAAACAAAAGTAGCCGAGTCGATATTTGACTCCTCATCCTGTTTCACTTGGAAATAAGGAAGCACTGTAATAGCACCTATATGGGCGTTGTTCACCAAGTTGGGATTGGCAATATTGTTACTGGTACGCAGGGTCTTCAACAAAAGCGGGAAGCCGCTTGCTCCTGTTCCACCAAAAATGGAGGAAATGATAAAAATCTTATCTTGCGCGGTAAAATCGTTCGCAAAATTCTGGAATTGGATAGAATCCTCAAATTGGTTCAACACCACACTTCCTACATTGGGATTGCCTTTGAAACCAACCTCCATGTCTGAATCAAGGTTCTTTTGTGAAAACAACAACTTTGTCAAAGCTTTGTTCTCTTTCGACATACCGCTCAAATTCATGTATTGGTCAAAACGGCAATCTTCAGTATTACTTAACGGCAAGCGGTAATTCGTCATGGTTTCCATAATCTCGGTACGGAAAAACTTGTTTTGCTTTTTGGATGAAAAATCCAATTTACTTCTTACTTCACCATAGCGGCGCATCAAAGTCGCGGCGCGTTCAACATCACCACCAGCCGCATCAGGGTCGATGATAATCGGAACTATAGCGTCAGCTTTGCATTCCACGCCTGAAGCCAAAAGCATGGTTACAGCACGCATAACACGAGACCCTGTTCCGCCTATACCAAAAACATATACTTTCATATTTAACTGATTTTTATTATGTTATTCAATATTTTGATTAGATTAGAATGGAGTCCTCCGGCATTGGGTACTACCCCATTTGATAATCATGGACCAGACAAAAGAAATGATAAAGGTCCATAAGACATTGATAAATGCAAAACCCACACAACTGGGGACAAGCGGAAAGCCGACATCTGCGGTTCCAAACACATCGTAAATACCATTATAGGACACGCCAAAGGCAATTCCAAAATTGATGGCACAAATGATAATCACCAGTAATAGCCACTGCCACCATTTATTGAATCTGCGCGAATTTACCGCATAATAATACAGCGTTAATACCACAATGGGAATTAATACCATGCAAAAACCTATGGAAATATAAAGGCTATTTTCATACATGGCGTCAGAGAATCCATCAAAGTACGTCAACTCGTACCAATTTGCAAAAAACTCATTCATTTTTTATTAGATTTGTTATTTATTGATTGTTATTGTTACCTGATAATAATTCTTGTCTTCGGGATATAACTCTTCATAGGCTTCCGATATACCATATATCCAATACTTCAATCCAAAAGATTTTCCATCTTCTAGTTTTGAAGCCCCAGTGTCATCAAGTATGCTGCAATCTTCAATCCAACCAGGCACTTGCTTTTTTAAGGCAATGCCAAGACGAACATTTGTCCAGTGCATATCTTTCGCCTCCACAACAACAATATGAGTGGGGTTATTGTCTTTAATTCTTTGCCAATCGTTAGCATTAACAATACCCTTTTCCACTCTTTCTACTTTGACCACTTTGAAATTGTCTTCTGTCAAGGTATAGTTACGCGTATCTAACAGATAATCCTCTTCAACATCAACGTTTTTCATGTCTAAAGCAACTGCAAAAGTAAATGGAGCCCCAGTATGCTTGTTGGGTTTCAAATCAATATCTTTTATACCATGGACATAACTTGAAGAACAAAAATCACGATTCTGTTTAAACCTTCCCTTGTTTTCTGTAGCCATCAACACAGAATAATAAAGATTGGCACTTTCACTATGAGCAAGAACATACTTGTTGTCATATCCGTCAATTTCCCCCTTCCCTAATTTGATTTTATTGTTGAAATCGGCCAAAATCTCTTGGTTGGCCAATACACAAATATAATATGGTAATTCTCCTTTGAATGAAAACCTCTTATTATCACCAGTATACGGATAATACCATCCATTGAAAAACGACTTCATCTTTACGATAGTTGTAGCCAAACTACCATTGTTTTTCTTGGAATGGGACAAAAATGCATCGTATGTGGTCCATTTCTCATGACTAAGCAAATCCTCCACGCCTCCACTACCTATTGAATAGATACAATCTGAGAAAAGAATAGTGATTGTTTTTTCATCTGTCCGGTTTAATAGCTCCTTGAATATATTATTCAAATTGGTATTATGACCACGATTGGGGATATCTTCTCTCCATCTTACATCTATAGCGTTAGCGAAATTGGAAATGTCCGATTCGCAAGCTTTAACCACATTGAGTTTCTCCCCCTCTTTCTTTGATTTAGCTTTATCATTGCGAATAAAGAATATCTGGACATTGTCTTCATCATAATAATATTTCAGTTTGGCAAGCATTTTACCAATAGCATCTTTGAACGAAGTAATACCATTGACAAAACCGTCCATGCTACCAGAGTTTTCGATGTAGATGTTGACTACTGGCTTAACGGCTAGAGGTTTAACCGTATCTGTTTGTGGAATAGGCTCTTCGTTTCCAACACGAGAACCTCTTCTTCTAGTTTGGGCATCACAACTTGAACTCATCAAGCATAAAACCGCAATTAAACAAAGTACAATTCTTTTCATATTTTATTGATTTTGATAATTCTCTACGTCTTTCATGATTTCATCGCTAAAACCTTTAAGGTACTCCAACCAACCATCTATCTCACCAAGGATGTTGAGTCCTTTGGCTTTCACTCTCGCTTTATAATATCTGACCGTCAATTCACCGACTTTCCTTTTTTCATCAGAAGACAATTTTTGTTTCTCCTTATCGTATTGGTCAACATATTTCTTCAATTGCTCGTCATTCTTTTCCCATTGCTCATTAGTATAGGACGAAGCATTCTTTTCGACACGTTCTACAAAGCGTTCAAAACCGTTCACGTAGCCCCTTGGCTTTGATTGACAAGCCACAAGTAACAGGGCCATTAAGATTCCGATAAATGATATTCTAATAATTGATGAGTCTTTCATTTTTGTCTATCTTTTTCCACCATAAATAAAAAAGCGTGAAACTCGACCGTTTCCCGCTGTTCAAGGTATTTGGCGTAACCCACACGTTCCGTGAAATAGTCCAGCTCACGCCAGCTGCGTGAGCATATCAACTAATTTCCCAAACGTGATTCCTGTCGAAAATCGCCAAATTTTTGAACAGATGAAATTCGTCTCTATGCTTGCTTATTTAATAAGGTGTATTTGTTTATTCTGCTTTTATCCTTTTTTTCTTGTTCTACAATTCTGTTAATTCACACCGCAAATATAGTCATTTTTTCAACTAACCAAATGATTTCATTAAAAAATGGTGTGATGGAATGACAAAAGACATTCCGTTATGCCTTCAGGCACCCAATGGGTACCACAAACACGGCATCATCCCTTTGGTAAGGGAAATCACCTATTCCAGTCAGTACCATCATAAATGCGGGTGATTTCATACGTGTAGTGTCGATGTCAGCAGCCAACTCTGTGAGCGATTTCGCACCTGCCTCAATCAAGTCATCACCTCCAAGCTTGATTTCAACAAGCCCGTAAGAGCCATTCCTTAAATGGATGACGGCATCACACTCCAAGCCTTTCTTGTCGCGGTAGTGATACACCTGACCGTCCAAGGCATCGGCATACACCCTGAGATCGCGCACAGCAAGCGTTTCAAACATCAGCCCCATGGTTTCCAAGTCGTTCAATAGGTCATTCGGACTTGCTCCCAACGCAGCGATGGCAATGCTGGGGTCGATGAAATAGTGGTTGTCGCTGGTGCGTATGGCCGTCTTGCTCCTGAGGTTAGGATTCCAAGCAGGCATATCCTCAATGACAAAAATTTTCTTCAATGCCTTAATATAATCGTAAACCGTATTGTCAGACAAGCTGCTGGCTTCATTGGCTTTCAAATCGGCAAGTATGGTGCCAACGGTGGCCATGGTACCTTGATGACGGGCATAGGAACGCATGAGCAACTTGACCCTTTGTGGGTCACGCTGTACGTCGTCAATACGAGAAATGTCGCTGTCACAAACCACATCATAATAATCATATGCCTGAGCAAGTGCATCGCCTTCTTCCATGTCCAATGCGCCCGGCCAACCGCCACGGCAAATCAGATGAGCCAAACGGTTGATGTCTATAAGACTATTGCCTTCAATGGGTCTTTTCTCGGCAGCGAACAAGTTAGCTAAACTGACCGTACCCGTCGATTCTCCAGATTCAAAGAGTGACATCGTGCGCATCTTCAGCTTGGCGAAACGACCAGTGCCAGAATGGAATATCTCATCGGCTTTGGGCGGCACGCTGCTTCCTGTAAGAATGAAATGCCCATAGCCCTTACGGTGATCCACCTCAAACCTTACGCTATCCCACAACGAAGGCGCAATCTGCCACTCGTCAATAAGCCGTGGCGTGTCGCCCGAAAGGAGTTGTCCAACATTGATTTTGGCGGCTTGAAGATTTTGTTGCTTGCGCATAGGATCGGCCATATACAAGATGCTTGCGGCTTGCTGCTCGGCAGTGGTAGTCTTTCCACACCATTTGGGACCCTCTATCAACACAGCCCCTTTCCTCCTTAATCTGTCTGCCAACATTTGGTCAGCAATTCGTGGCTTGTAAGCGTCCATAACATCTATGTTTGAATTACGCCGCAAAAATACTATATATGAACCAATTAAACAAGTCTTTTCGCACTTATTTGGGAACTTGGCCTGTTTTCACTTGGGAACTTGACCTGTTTTCACTTGGGAACTTGGCCTGTTTTCACTTGGGAACTTGGCCTGTTTTCACTTGGGAACTTGGCTCGATTTTGCTTGGGAACTTGGCCTAATTTTGATGGGGAGTCGCCGCCGCCCGACTCTGATTAACAATCCAAACGCCAGTAAAAACCAAGGCCATAGCCAAACACTTTTTCCAATTCAGATGGTCCAGACCGATGATGATGCTGATAATGGTGGCGATGATGGGCTGGATGTAGTTGTACATGCTGACCAAGGTGGGGCGCAACCGTTTCTGTCCGACGGGAATTAGAAAATAGGCGATGAATGTGGCGAAAACCACCACGTAGGCCACCTGCCACAGCACCTTGCTTTCTATCTGGGCAAACGGCACGCTGAAGAAATGCTTTGCGTTGAACGGCAGGGCCACCAACATGGAAAACAAAAACATCCACTTCATGAAGGTGACCACATTGTATCTTGAAATCAAGGGGCGGAAGATGCCAAGATACATGGCGAAAGTCAAGCCATTGAGGACAGCCAAAACTATGCCCATCGGCTTGGTTTCGGAAGCACCGCCTCCCAAACCTACAGAATTGAAAATCAAGAACAAAACACCTGCAAGACTGACCAACACGCCACCGATTTTCTTGAAGGTGATAGGCTCCTTCAGGACGATGGCAGCCACAAACATGGTCATGATGGGCGTGCAGGTGTTGGCGATACTCAAGTCGATGGAGGTCGTCATGGTGATGGCTTTCAGGAAGCTCATCTGGGTCAGGAAGAGGCCGAGCATGGAGGCCACGAAGATTTGCAGCAGGTCTTTCAGCGGCACCTTTTCCTTGGGCATGAAGAGCGACAGCAGCCAAAACAAGAGGGTGGCTCCTGTCGCTCTCAAGCAAAATAAATCCATGGGCGTCAACACGTTGGCGTTGGAAATGTTCTTGCAACAAACGATGTTGAGCCCAAAGATGCAGTAGGCACCAAAACACGCGAGGTGTCCGATGAGGGTGGACGACTTATTCAATCCAATAGACGTAATTCTCCTTGCGCGGCTTGGCTTCGGGATAGTCGCCGTTCACGTAGCCGAGGATACAGTTGCCTATGCCGACATATTTGGTGTCGTCAATGCCGAGTTCACGCAGAATGGCCTTGCCTTCTTCGGTCTCGAAGACTTCCTTGGCGCGGTGGATCCAGCAAGAACCCAAACCTTTGGCATGGGCGGCATTGAGCAGGTTGCCCATGACGAGCGAGCCATCTTCCTTCCAAGTGAAGGCAGCGGTGGTGTCAGCCAAGACCACCAACACGACGGGAGCGCCATAGAACGGGTCCATGTCGTTATCAGGACCGAAGACAGCAGCGTTGAGCTTGCTCAATCTGTCGCGCACTTCACGGTTGGTGACGGCGACGATGATGGGGGCTTGGCGGTTCATGCCCGTGGGGGCGAAAGTGCCAGCTTTACAGATTTCTTCGATGACTTCCTTGGGCGGAATTTGGTCGGTGTAGCTGCGGATGCTACGACGCGTCAGCAGGTCTTGCATGGTAGTGTTCATAGTGGTTTCTTCTTTTACGTTCTCAGTTGAACAGTTTTTGTTGCAGCAGCCGCAAAGGATGACGGCCAATGCTGCGATGATTAAAGTGCACTTCTTCATATTATTGTGTTTAGTTCGGCAAAGGTACGGATAAATTTCGCAATTTTGCAGCCCCAAAGTGGATTTGTATGCAAAAAATCTATGTCATTGCGAACCGAATGAGGCAATACGTCCTGCCCATCGCCATCGTGTTTGGCCTGTTGCTGCATGAGTATTGTGCGGCCTTCAATGTCATAGTGCCTTACATCATCTTCACCATCCTTTTGCTGACGTTCACCGCCGTCGACATCAAAAAGTTGAGATTTAAGCCTTTGTTTATCTGGATTATCCTCTTTCAAGTCGCGGTGAGCCTTGGAAGCTACGCCTTGTTGAAGGCCTTGGGCGCCAATGAGATCATTGCGGAAGGTATCTTGGTAGGTGTGCTGTGTCCCGTGGCGGCATCGGTGGCGGTGGTGAGCACCATGCTGGGAGCCGACCGCGAGACGGTGACCTCCTACGCCATTATCGGCAACCTGATGGTCTCTATCGTGGCTCCCATCTATTTTTCTTTCGTCGGAGTCAACCAAGACATGCCTTTTCTTGAGTCTTTCCTCTTGATTCTCAAGCGTATTGGTACCATCATTGGACTACCTTTCTTTTTGGCATTGGCGTTGCAGTTGTTGTGGCCCAAGGCCAATCGTGTCATCGCCCGCTTCAAAGGCCTCGCGTTTTACCTTTGGGCCGTGGCGCTGTTTCTCACTTTGGGACAAACCATCCATTTCATTTTCCTCAACGGCAAAGGCAACTGGAGCAGCATCGGCTGGCTTGGCGTGTCGGCGTTGCTGTTCTGCATCATCCAGTTTGGCTTGGGCAAATGGATAGGCCACAAATACGGCGACACCATCGCGGGTGGACAACTACTCGGACAGAAAAACTCCGCCATGGGTATCTGGATGGCCAACCATTACCTGCTTCCGTTAGCCTCGGTCTATCTGGCTTTTTATTCCGTGTTCCAAAACCTGTTCAACAGCTGGCAAATCTGGCGGTACAACAAAAAAGGCCGCTCGTAAGCGACCTTTTTCTTGGGTTAATTGGACTTATTCCTTCACAAACCTTTGCACCTGCGTTCCACCGTTCGTAGTCAGTCGGAGGAAGTAGACGCCGCTGGGCAAGTCGCCTACTGCGACTTCCGCTTTGTTGGTGCAGTCGTTCTGGCTGTAGACTAATGCGCCCATGAGGTTGTAGATTTCCAACTTGTCGATGGCCCCTTGTGCCTCAACAATCAGCTTGTCGCTGACGGGGTTAGGATAAATCACCATGCCACTTCCCTGCTCTCCAACGCCTACGGTTCCAATGTGTACCGTCAGTATGAGGCTTTCTGTAGCCGTAAAGACATAGGTCAAATCCTCGCAAAGTATTTCACCATTCTCATCCGTCCAGGCCAGATAATCGTATTCTCCGTAGGGTGTCACGGTCAGGGTGACTTCATCGCCATAGTTGTAATCTCCTTCGCCTGTGACCTCACCAGCATCAGCCGGCTCGACATTGACCTTAATGACGACGGTTTGTGCTTCGAAGTTGGCTACCAAATTGCGGTTAGCGTTAACGGTAAAAGTGTAACTGGCATTAGTGGAAACCTGTGTTCCGTTCTCGGTCCAGTTAACGAAGTCATAACCCGTATTGGCTGTAGCCACAACCGTGCAATTCTGGCCGTAATTATAGGTACCGCCACCTGTCAATGTTCCTCCATTGGTCGGGTTGGCCGTCGTAGTGATGACGAAGCTCTGCAATTGGAAGTGCGCCACGTAGGCTGCCGACTCTGTCACCGTGAAGGTGTAAGTGGCATTGGTCGAGACCTGCTGTCCGTTCTTGGTCCAATTAACAAAGCCGTAACCTGTAGCAGGCGTGGCCGTCAAAGTGCAGCTTTGGCCATAATTGAAAGTACCACCGCCGCTCACTGGACCACCTGTGGTCGGGTCGGCCGTGGCCGTGATGGTGTAGCTTTGGGCTTGGAATTGGGCCACAAGGGTACGATTACCAGTCACGGTGAAGCTGTAGCTGGCATTAGTCGAAACTTGGTTGCCGTTCTCCGTCCACCTCAAGAAGGTGTAACCATTGGCGGGTGTGGCATTCACCGTGCAGTTGTCGCCATAATGGAAAGCACCGCCACCTGTCACCGTACCACCGTTAGTCGGGTTGGCCGACACGCTGATGGTGTAGTTCTGTTGCTGGAACTGGGCCACAAGAGTGCGGTTGCCCGTAACGGTGAAGGTATAGCTGGCGTTGGTGGAGACTTGGTTGCCGTTCTCCGTCCATCTCAAGAAGGTGTAGCCGGTAGCAGGTGTGGCCGTTACGGTGCAAGATTGTCCTTGCTGGTAAGAGCCGCCACCTGTGACCGTGCCGCCGTTGGTCGGGTTGGCCGAAACGGTGATGGTGTAATTCTGCGGTTGGGCTTGGAAGTTGGCCACCAAAGTACGGTTACCTGTAACGGTGAAGGTATAGTTGGCTTGGGTTGAGACCACACTGCCATTTTCTGTCCAGTTGGTAAAAGTGAAGCCTGTGTTGGCAGAAGCCGTTACCGTGCAGCTGGCGCCTTGGTTGTATGTACCACCACCACCTACAGTGCCACCATTGGTCGGGTTGGCCGACACATTAATAGTATAGGTTTGCGGAGCACCGCCCACGTTGATGTCTTGGATGTAAGGCTGGCGTTGCGGCTTGGTCACCACAATCCTCACCTGACCCGAGGTGATACCTGCTTCAACTTGCACGTTGACCGTACCCGAGGCAGGCACAAGACCTACGCCTTTCAGCACATTGTTCTGCGAAATGGCCACATACGAGCCTTCTTGTGCGCTCACTTGGAACGAGGTGGCTCCAGCGGGGAAGGTGGAAGCATGGCTCACGGTGTTCGGCGTAGGATTCACGCGGAAGGGCATGATGGAACCGTCGCCGAGCACGTGGTAAGCTTGCCAATAATAAGTCGGGTTGACACTGGTTTGGTAGTTGCCGGCATGGGCATAACAAACCGCCAAATTGCCGAGGAAGACGATGGACGAAACGGTATGGTAAGTATCGTCCATCCAAATGCCGTCATAGCAGCCTGTGGCGGTGTTGTTGATGTTCGGGGTGGCGTTGAAGGTGTTGGTCGCACCAACGGCAAAGTAATAGTCCTCATACCAATAGGTGTTGGGACAGGAGCCGATATAGGAATAGGCGGCTTTGTTCTCGGCACGAATCATGGCTTCACCGAAGCAGGCGGAGCTGTTGTAGCCGAAGTTGCCCGACAAGCAGCAGTTGCCCATGGCGAGGAAGTATTTGTTGGTGTTGGTCAACTGGTTCACACCACTGTTGGTCAGCTGGGGCTGATACCACATGGTGTTGTCACCGTGGGCCGTGTAGTTGACGAAACCAATACCCGTGTTCAACGAGTTGTAGCAGCCACTGTACTGGCTCTGGTTGACATGAGAGTTGACTTGGGTAAAGCCGTGGGCCGTATTATAATAATAGGTAGTAGCATAATTAATGGTAGGTGCACCGACACGGGCAGTCCATTGGCTATCCCAACCAGCGATAAGCGTCACGTTGTTCAGATAAGTCGGGTCGGGCATGGTGTATTGCTCGTATTGCAAAATCTTGTTGATGATGGCGGTGAGCTGGTTGGTGTTTTCTGCCGACATACGACTGTAGAACATATCGGGGAAATAGTCGTTGTCAACGGAACCATAATAAAGATCGGTCACCTTGCCGGTGGTAGTACCACTAGTCTTTCCTGGAATTTGCCCCGTGTCGCCCACCAGCACGAGGAAGGTCGGTGTGGCACCTTGATTGACACCTGTGTTATAAAGGTTCTGCACATAGCTTTGGATGGCATTGTAGTTGCCGCCCGCCTGTGCCGTAGTCACCACGTTCACGTAGAAGCCTTTCTGGGTCTTCCAGTCGAGCCATGGTTGCAAAGTCGAAATGTAATTCTCGGGTGTAACAACAATCATGCGGACAGGATAAGCCATCAAGTCGGGATGCTCGGTGTAGACATCGAGAATTTGGCGGTAGTTGAACATCTGCTTGTAGACGATGTCAAAATAAGGGCTGTAGGTACTCAACAACATACGCTCGGTTTCAGCGTAGTTGGCACCCTCGAAGCTGACTTCCACCTCAATGTTGTTGAACACGCGCAAGGTGTTGGAGACGGGGTTGTAGCTCACAGGATTGATGACCAACGAACCGACACGGATGCCACGCATGGTGCCTTGCACCTCGATGGTGGCTTCGGGAGCCGTGGCGAGGCTACGGGTTTGGTAAGCTGCGGCATTGTAAACAAACTCAACGTCTTCCAGGTTTTGGTCCTTGCGGACAGAAGGCTGGTGCGGAATGAGCGTGTTGATGCCGTAGTCGGATAAGTTGTAATCCGTTGTCGTAAAACTAATCACGGAAACTTGTGGCGTGGCACCGAAAGGCACCGCCAGCAGCTGGTGCGAGGCAGGCAGTTCGGGTGCACCGATTTCGCCCGAAGCGTAGGTGCCTTCGATGGCGATTTCGGAGAAGGTGCCTCTTTCGGTAGCTACTTCCATGCTCTCAATAGAGCCATAGCTGAAGGTGGCACGAAGCGAGGTGAAGTCGCTATGGGTGATTTCAGCTCTTGAAGTGCTGCGCAAATCGATGCGACCATTTTGCGCCATGGCGAACATTGCGCTCATGACCAAAACAAGGAGTAAGGATAGTTTTTTCATCTTTATTAGTTCTATAAGTTGCCGCAAAAGTAACTAAAAATGTGGAAGTTTGGAGCTTGGAAAGTGAAAAAGGAAAAAATTTCTCAAAAAAAGTCACCGCTATTAGAAATACTTTTCATACTTTTGCAGCAAAATATGAAAAATCATACAAATCACAAAAATCAATCATTATGGAAGCACAAGATGGAAAATTCATTTTCGGAGTAGTGAAAGTGGGCGAACGGGGACAAATCGTCATCCCAAAAGAAGCCCGTGAACTCTACGACATCAAGGCTGGCGACAGCCTGATGGTGCTTGGCGACCAAAAAGGCATAGCCATGCTCAAGACAGAAGTGTTCCAAAGCATTATCAATCAAGCGATGGGAGGGCTTACCCAATGAGAAAGCACTGGATTGACAATTTGCGCTGGGTGACGGTACTTTTGGTGCTGTTTTACCACGTCATCTATTTCTACAACAACAAGGGTGTCTTTGGCGGCATCGGTGGTTTCGGTGATTATCCAGAATACCCACAGTATCAGGACATTGTGATGTACATCCTCTACCCCTGGTTCATGCCGATTCTTTTCATATTGGCAGGCATCGGCTCGCGTTATGCACTGCAAAAGCAGTCGGCCAAGGAGTGGTTCAGGGCTCGTACGCGCAAACTATTGGTGCCTGGCACCATCGGCCTATTCGTTTTTCATTGGATGGTTGGATACTTCAACACCGCTGTTGCCGCAAGAACGGGTGTGTTCGACGGTATGCCGTTCCTGGCAAAATATGCCATGATGGCCGTCAGCGGCACGGGACCACTATGGTTCATCCAAGTATTATGGCTGACTAGC